>Ga0181410_1000576_pt1 | contig 16136 bp, 31 predicted proteins | sample 33SPOviralmetaG_FD_130112 | JGI IMG/M metagenome (GOLD analysis project Ga0181410, IMG submission 130112) | Marine viral communities from the oligotrophic San Pedro Time Series (SPOT) site, San Pedro Channel, CA, USA - 33 SPOT_SRF_2012-06-20 | ecosystem: Environmental > Aquatic > Marine > Strait...
CAAAAATGTTGCTCAAGCTGTAAGTCTATATAAAGCATCTATGAAAGAATCAGTTAATCTTGACGAGAAACTAAAAGTTTCTGACGGTATGGGTTCTTGGATCAAAGACTTTCAAGGTTCAGACGCACCACAGTTTAAAGGTAAAGATAAAGAAGAACGAAGAGACATGGCAATAGCTGCTTACCTCTCGGCAAAGAAAGGAAACTGAAATGAAAACTTTTGTTCAAATTAGAGAGGAAACTAAAATGAAAGCTAATGATATAAAAAATATTGCAGCAGCATATGCTGAAGTTCAAGAAAAAGTTGATGCAAATACAAAATACACCGTTCATATTCAAGGTGGAGCTGATGGCATGTCATCATCAGAAAAAGCAAAGCACAAAGCAGATGTCGCTAAACATGGCGGCAAGGTGACTCACAAAGGTATGGATACTCATTATCACGGCACAAAAAGTCAATTGGATAAACCATTGAAATCTCATATGCCTGATTGGAAGTCAGATGGATTACACAAAGATGTAACGAAATGGCATAACGGCGACGATATTAGAGTTAAGAAGCATTCATAATGAAAACGTTCAAGCAGAATAGGGCCGATGAGATTGATCAGGTTTGTGAAGAATGTAATCTGTACGAAGATATGGAGATTACTGAAGCAGAGTATCAAGGTAAAAAAGTTAAATTGAACGATCCTATTCGCACCTCTGAAAATCCTAATAAGAAATTCAAAGTGTACGCAATGGGTCCGAATGGTAAAGTTGTAGTTGTTCGTTTTGGAGATCCAAACATGGAGATCAAGAGAGATGATCCAGCTCGAAGAAAATCTTTTAGAGCAAGACATGGTTGTGATAATCCAGGACCAAAGTATAAAGCAAAATACTGGTCTTGTTACCAGTGGCGTGGTGGAGCAAAGGTAGATAACTGATGCAGAAATTTAAATCGTTTTCAGAAGGACCAGCAAGAGATAGACTACTAAAGGTAGTCAATAAGGCGAGTGGAAGAACAGATGCAGATCGTCAAAGAGATGCCGCAGCAGCAACCGCTCGAAGAAAAGAAGCCGATAAAGATCTTGCAAAGTTTAGAAAAACGAATAAAATGAAAGAAGGTTCTGAGTCATGGGAAGCCGGTTATAAACGTAGAGTTGTAAAGACAACTAAACCGGAACATAAAGATAAAGGCTACAACTGGAGAATCAAGGGTAAAGATCGTCCCGGAATTTCCATTAAGCTTTATAAAGAAAAACCATCGCAGTCTGAATTTAATAAACAGATGAAGCGAGTCGCTGGCCATGAATTCGGTGGGTAATAAATAGGATAGTAAGATGCCAACTACAGATGCAAGATTAGATAGAATCGAGACTAAACTCGATCAGCTAGCCGAAGCAATGATTGCTATGGCACGCGCCGAAGAAAAAATTGCAAGTATCAAGCAAGCCCAAGATAATGGTTGGGATCGTATGAATCATTTTAGTAAGAAGCTTGATAGCATAGAAGAACAGGTGAGAGACAACGCTCACACTGTAAGTATAATAAATAAACTATTCTGGATAGCAATGATTGCTGTTGCAGGAGCATACGCAGCCCAAGTTTGGATGTAAAGGAAACAAACATGAAAACTAAAGACATAAAAAATGTTGCGGCAGCTTGGGCCGAGGTCCAAGAAAGCCAAAAAGCAGCATTAGCAAAAAAGCTAGCAAAAGCATCAGCTTCATCTGAAAAAGGAAAAGCGGCGGTAACTCTACCTAAAGCGCCGTTTGCAATTCCTTCTAAGAACGAAGCCAATGAAGCAATGGACCCCGTAGATAAAAAAGAATTAAAGGGTAAACACTCAGACCGCAAAGATAAAGACATCGATAACGATGGAGACGTTGATGCGAGTGATAAGTTTTTACACAAGCGCAGGAAAGCAATTTCTAAATCAGCGAAAAAAGATAAAGAAGTTGTAGACACTAAACCTGAAATAAAAGACAATAGTAAAGATACTGAAATGTCTGAGAAGCAAGAATCAAGACGACCAATCTTTGACCGCATCATGGAAAAAGCAGGAAGTCGTGAGGACCATGTAAAAGGGGCAACAGATCCTGAAGCTATCGATTCAAAAGCGTCTCAAGGAGAAAAAGATTTTGTTGCAAAACATGGTGGTCTTGGCGGAAATGACTCTGGTATTGACGGTGCTAAAGCAGCAGCATATACAATAAAAAATGCAGCAGCAGCCGTAAAGGTAGGACCTGGTCGTACGAACGACAATAAGAGCGGAGACAAGAAACCAATTAAATCAACCGAAGCATAAAGGATAATATAATCATGGCTATAAGAGGACCTAAAGGCTCACATCCCACTGTAAGAGGATGGATCGACCCAAGAACGGGTGAATTGTTAAAATCTCAAAAGATTCCAGAATCATTCATTGCAGATTTTTTTGGAGATGGCAGCGCAGCTGCTCCACCTCCGTCGACGCCTGAACCTGTATCACACGTAATGTCTGATGATAAGTTAGAGATGTATGTAAATGACGAAGGTTGTGATTGCGAAGATTGTAATTGTGATCCTTGTACTTGTAAGATGAACAAACGTGAACTTGAAGAATACGGTAGAACTGTAGGAATCGAGTTAGATCGTCGTAAAACAAAAGCTGGAATGTTAGAAGACTTAGAAGCTTTTAAGAACGCCTAAATAGACTTGAATAGTCTAATTAGGTATTGAAAATGAAAATTGAATTATCAGACGACAATCTGTTTATATATGCTGCAAAGAATTACTACAACCCAAAGTATATCGACGCAGAAGAATTTACAGAGGATTTAAATAGATTCAAATATATAAAAAGATTATGTAATCGTTATATTGAAACAGGTACATTGCCAGAACGTTTGATTTTAAATCATTTGATTGTTGTCTTTAACGTATTTGGTATTGAGGCCGCTTTGAATATTTTAGACTTAAGACTTAGCGATAAACACTGGCGAATTGTAAAACCTTTTTTAATATTTTTAAATTATATTCGAAATGATCAGTACACAAATATCACTATGGATCAGACTGTAGTAGATGCACTAAGGAAAATTTGATGGGCATTATTAAAAGAGCTGGTGATTTAGTTTACACCTTTAGATTCCTTAAGTTGCTTGTTACAAGTTTTAAGGACACTAAGGCATTTGAGCTCGGGCTTATTGATGAAAAAGGTAAGAAGCAAAAGCGACCTGACTCAGCAGAAGAAAGAGATGCCTATACACCTTTCCATAGACTCGTTTTCAATATCAAAAAATTAATTCCAGCAGGTAAGATCGGATCTTATGCCTCTGCTCTTTACTTGTTGAAAGACCATTATAATATAAAAGATGCAAAACTAGAACAAGGTCTAAAAGACCTGGGTCTAGACACAAGTGATATTATGATGGAGTCATCACAGTGGTTTATTCTTGAAGATGGCAGGCTATCTCCAGGAACTTATAAAGTAAGATATGAAAAACTATTGTGCAAAACATTGGATGAATATGTAAAGCCAAACGACGGTGTTCGTGTTGGTGAAGATGCTCATCCGGTTGGTGATGTATTTGGAATGAATGTGTATGAAGCGATTCATATAAAAACAAACCAAAAAGTATACGTAACAGTTGATGAGTTAATCTAATGAAAAAAGTAGAAGAAGAATCTCCAGCGACATCAATCGGTAACGCCTCGGTTGCATTACCTCCAACGGCTAGATTTAAAACTATTCAAGTGACGGATCGCCGTAGAAGGAAAGACAAACATCCAGTCCTTTTAAAACGATTTAGAAAACATATGGAAGATCAGAAAGATGCTTAGATTATATCTAATGCTATTCATAATCGGATCCTTGAGCGTTGCTGGTTACAGCGCGTATACATATTATATAACGACTCAAGAAACGATTCGTGTTTTAGCTGGCAATAATGCCAAACTTGAAATAGCAGTAGCAACGAACGAAGAAGCTTTAACTTCTTTAAAAGAAAATTATGCTGCGGCAATGGAAGAAAATAATAAAATAAATAAAGCATATGCGGATATTCGTAAACAGAACAGTAGGTTATCAAGTAAACTCGCTGATATGGACTTAGGCCTATTAGCAGTTGAGAAAACTGATAGCATTGAACGAGCGATTAACAGAGGGACTGTTAACGCTGGCCGGTGCTTTGAAATATTGTCTGGAGCGGAATTAACAGAGGATGAAATAAATGCAACTGACGCGAAACAATTTAATAAAGAGTGCCCTTGGCTTTGGCCTGGTCCTAACCTTGATGGGGTGCAGTCTGAAACCGCAGATGCCGCGGGAAATAACGGTTAGTGCTAAACCAGTAGAAAAACCACAACTCACTCTACCTCCAGTAGACGAACTCAATATGCGTCCAGTAGATTGGGTTATTATCACAGAAGAAAATTTAGAACAAAAACTTACAGAGCTTCGCGGCAGCGGTCAACCTATTGCTATATTTGGACTCAGCGGCGAAGGTTACGAGAATCTTGGTTTAAACTTTAGTGATATACGTGCGATGGTTCAACAACAACAGGCCATTATCTTAGCTTATGAAAGTTACTATAAGCAAGCTGAAGATGCTCTTGACGGTGCGATGAAACCTGAGTGATACTCCATCCACCTTAAAGGATACCTTTAAATTATATACAGTTTTTCTAGAAAGTAAACCCCTAAAATAATAATTTATTTTTTTTATTTTTTTTCACTTTAGGGGTGTTACAAATCTGAAAACTAATATATAATACTACCAAATCAATATGACTAACAATATATAGCATGCTGTCTCAGCGTGTTGTATCTTTTTATGCTGTTTTCTAGGAGAATCAAAATATGCTCAAACTCATCCCAAACAATCCAGACAGAAATACACGTGCAATGATGTCTGATACTAAATTTTATGAAGGTTATAGTAGGTGGGACGAAGACAACGAGCGTTATGAAACATGGGAAGAAGCAGTTACTCGTGTTATGGGTATGCATCGTACATATTATAAAAAGAAAATGTCTCCTGAACTATCACAGCTAATTGATGAAGCTGAATCCCTTTACAAATTAAAGTATGCTCTTGGTGCACAACGTGCTCTTCAGTTTGGCGGTGAGCAGCTATTAAAGAAACCTATGAAGATGTACAACTGTACCTCTACATATGCAGACCGCGCAGCATTCTTTGGTGAGTTATTTTATATTTTGCTTTGTGGTGCAGGTGCTGGATTTTCCGTACAAAATCATCACGTTGAAAATATGCCTAAGTTACAAGAACGTAAGAAGCAAGCAAAAGGTTTTAACGTAGAAGATTCAATCGAAGGTTGGGCAGATTCTCTTTCAGTTCTAATGTCTTCTTATTTTGTTGGTGGTGGCACTCATCCAGAATTTGAAGGCCGTAAGATTTATTTTGACCTATCAGCGATTCGTCCAAGAGGTGCTATGATTTCTGGTGGCTTTAAAGCTCCAGGACCAGAACCATTACGTCGTACATTAGATAAGATTGAACATATGTTACAAGGCATCGTTCTATCTGGTCGTAACACATTGAAACCAATTGAAGTATATGATATTGCTATGCATGCTGCTGATGCAGTATTATCTGGTGGTGTTCGTCGTTCAGCAACAATTTGTTTGTTTTCACCAGACGATACAGAAATGATGAAAGCAAAAACTGGTAACTGGTTCATTGATAATCCACAACGTGGTCGTTCAAATAACTCAGCCGTGATTGTTCGTAATGAAGTTACAAAGGAAGAGTTCTCTAATCTCATGACATCAATCAAAGAGTTTGGCGAACCAGGTTTTTATTTCGTTGAGGACAAAGACTTTACTACAAACCCATGTGTTGAGATTGGCATGTACCCACAGCTTAATGGTAAGTCCGGCTGGCAAGGTTGTAACCTCACAGAAATCAATGGCGGTAAATGTACAAGCAAAGAAGAGTTTTTCAAAGCATGTCGTGCTGCAGCTATTCTTGGTACACTCCAAGCGGGCTATACTAAATTTGAATATGTATCTAATACAACTCGTAAGATCTTTGAGCGTGAAGCATTACTTGGTGTTTCGATTACAGGATGGATGAATAACCCTGAAGTTCTTTTTGATGAAGAGATCCAAAGACAAGGCGCAGAGATCGTAAAGCAAGTCAATAAAGATGTTGCTGAATTAATTGGCATAAATCAAGCTGCTCGTACTACTTGTGTTAAACCATCTGGCAATGCTTCTGTGCTGTTGCAGACTGCCTCTGGCATTCACTCAGAACACTCACCGCGTTACCTACGACACGTGCAACTGAATAAGGAATCAGAAGTTTCACAACTAATCGCTGAGACAAATCCTTACATGGTAGAAGAATCAGTATGGTCTGCAGGTAAAACTGACTACGTTGTTGCGTTCCCTGTTATCTCACCAGAAGGTTCACTGTATCGTGAAGAACTATATGGTACCAAGCTTTTAGAAAAAGTAAGCAGTGTACAAAACAACTGGGTAGAGTTTGGTACAAACGAAAAGCTATGTGCACATCCTAAGCTACGCCATAATGTTTCAAATACTGTAACAGTCATGGATCACCAGTGGCGTGAAGTAGAAGACTATGTTTTTGAAAATCGTGGTGCATATGCTGGTATCTCCTTCCTTGGTGGATCAGGTGATAAAGATTTTAATCAAGCACCTATGACAGAAGTCTTGACCGAAGAACAGATAGTGAATAAATATGGCAAGGCTGCATTGTTTGCAGCTGGTTTAATTGTAGATACACGTAAAGGATTTAACGACTTGTGGGAAGCCACTTCTGTAGCTCAACTACCAGATGATAATCACGGAGAAGTTTCTGATATTCGCGCAGAATGGATTCGTCGTTTTAAAAAGTTTGCGGATAATTATTTTATGAGCGATACAAAAGAAGCTGAGTATTGCTTGAAGGACGTATTCCTTTTACACAAATGGACTAAGATTCAACAGAACCTTGCTCCAGTAGATTTTGCTTCTCAACTTGAAACTAAAAAATATGTAGATGTAGACACACTTGGTTCTGCAGCATGCGTAGGAGGCGCCTGTGAAATTACTTTCTAAAATACCTGATTTTTGTTTAAGCCATTGGTTACTTCGTGTTCCGTTGGCTGTTGTTTTTATTCAACAAGGCCTATCTAAACTTCCTTTCTCTGTAGATGATGCAGAGGCCTTTGAACTTCCTGCTTTAGTGTGGTGGTTTGTTACTTATGGTGAACTAGGCGCTGGACTAGGTTTACTGGCTGGAGGACTTCTTTTAGCAAAACCTTTGAAAGCACTAGCCGACGTTATTACGAGATTTAGTGGTATTACTATTTGTTGTATAATGACTGGTGTTATTTGGATAGGACAACCAGAGAGTTTAACCGACGTAATTTTATATGACAATTTACACGTATTCTTATGGGTAGGTGGATTGTTCTTTGCATTAAGAGGAAATCGCACATGAGATTAAAAAAACTTACATTACTATCAACACCAGGATTACTAATTTTATTACTAATGTTAGCAACACCTGTCGCAGCAGACAAATCATTTAATAAATGTAAATCTTGCCACTCAATCAAAGAAGGTGGTAAGAATGGAACCGGTCCTAACTTATGGAACATAATGAACAGAGGAACTGCACAAGCAGAAGGTTACAAGTATAGTAAGAAGTTTTTAGCGTGGTCTGAAGAGAACTCAATGTGGACACCTGAGCTCATGGACCTATGGCTCACCAATAGTAAGAAAATGGTCAAAGGGACAAAGATGGCTTATAGAGAAAAGAAAGAAAATAAACGTGCAGAAGTTATTGAGTATCTTCAGTCAATGGGTGATGTACAATGAAAAATAGTGTAAAAGCTTTTCCGCCAATAGCAATACCTCATATGATAAAAGATAGTTGGAATAGCATCATGACTATTCAACATTCACCACTACGTAAGTTGCCACCTCAACTTGGATTGATGGTATTTTTGATTCTGTCAGTTATGTGGAGCGGCATCTTTGCTGCTCTTATGAGCAACCCATACATATTTGGTTGGGCGGCAGGCGGACATGTTCTAGTCGTCTGCGGAATCTTTATAACTGCCATAGTACACGACCAAGCTGATAAATATCCTGCACATATGAAATACAACACCAGAGCTCCTGGTGGCGAACATGAGTAACTACACAATACTAAACCCAAATAATGGTGATGTATGTTCAATGAAGTTTGGAAGTAAAACTCAATTAATAGAATGGCTAGCTGAAACAGGATGGGAGTGTTTAGGAGAAACGGAAAGTTATTTACCAACTAGACACGAGCGTATGAAAAACAAAGAAGAGTTTGCTGGATGGGGAAGCTAAATGGATAAAGAATATTGGACCGAGTGTGACGTTTGTGACATGGAAACTTACGTCTTATTAGAAGAAGGAGACGAAGTCCCAATGTTTTGTCCTATGTGTGGTGAAGAATCAGTCTTTGAAGAAACTATAGACGAATAATAAATAGCCTTATGTGGCATTATAATGGAAAAGAATTTGACGAGACTCCAGAGGAGTATCAAGGATTCGTATATCAAATAACAGAAAAAGCAACTGGTATGAAATATATCGGTAAGAAGTTTTTCTGGAAACCGAAAATTTTACCAAAAACTAAAGCAAGAAAACGCAGAGTCAGGACAAGAGCTGAGTCTGACTGGCGTAAGTATTTCGGATCTAGTAAAGAAGTACAGTTACTCGTAGAAGAGAACGGTGCTGATGCATTTCATCGTGAGATACTTAAGTTATGTAAGACCAAAGGTCAGTGTTCTTATTATGAAATGAAGTATCAACTTGAGCTTGATGTATTGCTCAAACCAGAAGAATACTATAACGCATTTATTGGAGGAAAAATACATCGAAAGCATATTTTAGGTTTACAATCAGATGAAACTGTGGTAGAATAAACTTAATATGAATGGAGTTTGGAATGATTATTATTGATTATAATGGAATAGCTATTGGAAACATTGTTACACAAAAGCTTGACATAGATGAAAACATGGTTAGGCATATGATACTGAACAGTATTCGTATGTACCGTAAACGTTTTCATAAAGACTTTGGCGAAGTTGTTATTGCCTCTGACGCAGGTAACAACTGGCGTTACAAAGCATTTCCTAATTACAAAGCAGCTCGTAAAGTTGGTCGTAAGAAATCAAGTATGGATTGGGACGAAGTATTTCGTATCACTAACCTTGTGTTTGAAGAACTTGGCGATCACTTCCCCTATAAAACATTAAAGATCGACGGATGTGAGGCTGATGATATTATTGGCCAACTTTGTTACAACACACAGGAGTTTGGTCAATACGAAAAAGTTATGATTATATCTGCTGATAAAGACTTTGCACAGTTGCAGAAATTTGACAATGTGTCACAGTATTCTCCTATGACAAAGAAATATATAAAGATAGAACATCCTAGGAAACAGTTAATGGAACTTATTCTCAGAGGCGATACATCTGACGGTGTACCTAATGTTTTATCTGGTGACAATGTTTTTGTCGAAGGTATACGTCAAACTCCTCTCCGTCAAAAGTTACTCGATCAACTAATAGAAAATCCTGAGTCTGAAGGCCAAGAAATATATCGTAACTATTTACGTAACAAAAAATTAATTGATTTGAACGAAACGCCTGATGTTCTAAAAAGCGAAATTATAAATACATTTGAAAGCCAAGATACATATGATAATAAGGGAAAGGTCTTTCCTTACCTAGTGGCTAAACGATGTAAACGATTGATTGAAGATATTGAGGACTTTATCTAAATGGTTACGAAGACTAGAACGAAACACATCTACGAAGTAATTGAACTTGCTTCAAAAGCAAAAACGAAACAGGATAGAATAAACGTCCTTCGTGAAAACGAGTCTTGGGCTTTAAAAGACTTACTCCGCGGCGCATACGACGAACTGGTCCAGTGGTCATTACCACCTGGTGATCCTCCGTATGAACCAGCCAAGGAAGAAACTGTACCTTCCACATTACACAATCAACATAAGAAGTTTAAATACTTCGTTAAAGGACTTGTGGGTGATCAGATGATGGGCTTCAAGCGTGAACGTATGTTCATAGATATTCTTGAAGGTATTCACCCAAAAGATGCTGAGCTTCTTATTCTTATGAAAGATAAGAAAGCATTAGCAAAAGGAATTACCAAGAAACTTGTAGAGGAGGCTTTTCCAAAACTTATCGTTAAATAGTAATCATGTAAAATAATAATAAAACAGGAGATTGCATTGACTGCTCAGTTTGATAGACTTAAACAAGATGTTATTGAATTAGAAACCTATATCACCAAGCTCAAAAAGAAAGGCAAAACTGATCTAGCTACTAAAATAAGTCGAAAGAGAGAATATCTCAAAGACTATATCGCTGAGAAACAACAAGCACTGCAATAGGAGGTAGACGGTCGACTAGCATGACTAGTCGGCCGATTTACAGAAAGAACATTATGCCTTTATACACATTGAAAGATATTAAGACTCGAGATACCTGGGAAGTTACATGTAGTTGGAATGAATTACAGGAGACTTTAGATACTATGCCAGACGTAATTCAAGTACTAAGTACACCAAAGATTGTATCCGGAACAGGAAGTACTTTGAGCAAAACAGATGATGGATGGAAAGAAGTTTTGAATAAAGTAAAATCTGGATCTGGTCGTGACAACACAATAAAAACATAGTATGAGTAAACATCGAAAGAATAATTCTCTTACAGTTCGTATTGATGATCTGTTACAATATGATCCTATTACTGAAAATCAAAAGATTGCTTTTGAAGCGTGGGAAGATAATGATAATCTAGTCTTAGCTGGAACTGCAGGAACGGGTAAAACTTTTATAGCTCTTTACATGGCGCTAGAAGAACTTCTTGATCCTAAAGAATCTTTCTTCCGTCGTATTGTAATAATTAGATCTGTTGTACCAACAAGAGACATTGGTTTTCTTCCAGGTACAGTGGACGAAAAAAAGGATATGTACAATATTCCATATAAGAATATTTGTGCTGAACTATTTGGTGATGTAGGAGCGTATAACAAACTTACTACGGCTCGGCAAATTGACTTTGAATCTACATCATTTATTCGTGGATCCACGTTTGATGATTCTATTATTATTGTTGATGAGATGCAGAACCTTACGTTCCATGAACTTGATACAGTCATTACGCGAGTAGGACGTAACAGTAAGATTATATTTTGTGGTGACTATAAACAATCTGACTTCAAGTTTCAAGATGAGAAAGATGGATTATTTAAGTTTATAGCTATCTTAGAACAAATGAAAAACTTCTCGGTCATACAGTTTGGTTGGGATGATATCGTAAGATCAGGAATGGTGAGAGATTATATTATGACAAAAGAAATGTTAGGATACGATTGATGATAACAATTTGGGGTGGACCAAAGTGTGTATGGTGTGACAGAGCAAAGTCACTTGCAGAACAGCATGAACTCAAATACGAATACATTTTAATTGATGGGCCAGATAAAATGCAAGAACTAATGCATTTACTTCCAGGAGCACGGACGGTTCCTCAAATATTTTGGCATCAGAAACATATAGGCGGATACCAAGAATTCGCTGCTGAAATTGAAAACACTCGCAACTTCGGACAGGAAAAAATCTAATGACTAAGTTCAGTCGCTTTGACTCTCGTAATAAAAAACGTGGAAAACACAAGCAACAATCTATTCACAAAGATTTTAAAATAAAAAATTATATTAAAAATGAAAAAAACTGTTTACATTCTTCTGAAAGTATGGTAGAATACTACTATAATGAAGGAGAATATAATGATAAACAATTTAAACCGAGTGATACTTACTGACTGTGACGGTGTTCTCATGAACTGGGAATACGCCATGAATGTCTGGATGCAATCACAAGGTTACAAGATCGTTGATGACGGTCAATCGAAATACGACATGGGAGATCGATACAATCTTCCATCATCTCTTAAAAGACGATTAGTTAGGCAGTTCAATGAATCTGCTGCTATGGGTTTCTTACCTCCTTTACGCGACGCTATGTATTACGTAGATCTTCTACACCGTAAACATGGTTACACGTTTCACATGATTACTGCACTTTCAAAAGACGAACACGCTCAAAAGCTACGTATTCAAAACTGTAAAAAATTATTTGGTGAAACTGCCTTTACTCAATTTATCTTTTGTGATACTGGTGCCGACAAGGACGAAGTACTAGAACCTTATCGTGACACTGGTTACATTTGGATTGAAGATAAATTAGAAAATGCACAACTTGGTAATCGACTAGGACTCGAAAGTATTATGGTAGAACATGCTCATAATATGAATAATGACGAGTTCCCAACATTCGCAACATGGAAGGACATCTATGAATATGTCACTGAGTGAAGTACTTACACTACGTAGTCAATGGGAAGAGATCGTAAGGTATCGTAAGTCTTATGAACTAAGCCACTATAATGGTACTATAGATAATCTATATGCATTCATTGAAACCGGAGCCAAAAAGAATCGTTTTCGAAAAAACTTTGAGAATGCATTGATTATCGCAAATAAAATCGTGAGTTACTATGAAGAGACTAATTTATCAGGTATACACAGGACCTCGTAAAAGATTATACGACCACTGTACAAAATCTGTCGCTACTTACTGTGAAGAACATGGCATTGATCATGTTATACAAAGAGAACCTATCCTAAGAATCAAACCAGATGTATTTGCTACTAATCGTAGTAAAGAGTCCTATGGTAAACATGGTGGCTTTCTACCGATATATGAGAAAGAAAATGCATTTGCATACTTTGATCGTTATGATCAGATCGCAATTGTAGACGGTGACATATGGATAAGACCAAACAGTCCTAACCTGTTTGACGAGTTAGATGATGACACTGAATTTGCTGGTGTTATAGAAAGACAGATGCCACTTACTCCAAGATACTTCGACAAAATCACAAACTATTCTCATATGCAATATGGATCATTAAAGCACGTTGATTGGAAGTGGAATCAACACGGTGCGGAGTTCTATAACATGGGTATGATGTTAATGAGTAAAAACATTGCAAAGTATCTACGTGGTCAAACTCCACGAGAGTTCTTGATGCGTGCAAAGTTCAAAGGATTCATTGATGGATTAGGCGCGTGGAAATGGTCTACGGATCAGACACTTTTGAATACTTGGGTACGTGAAGAAAAGATGAAACAAAAACATCTTCATTGGAAGTGGAATGGTTTATTTAATGCTATACCACATGAGAAGATGCAACAAGCTCACTTCTTACATTTCTTTCATAAAGATTTAATTCCTAATGAAGGAGAAGATATTGAGCGACTAATGGAATTAGTAGTATGAGATATTTAGAAATTGCTCCAAACGAGAACAGAGGATTAAATTGGGATAGTGTACGAGATGTACCTACTCCTGGCTGTATGGTATATGATATGCGTAAGCTTCCAATGAGGGGAGTTATGGACGCACAGTATAATGCAGTCTATAGCGAACACTTTATTGAGCACCTTGAAAAAGATGAAGGCATAAACTTCTTTAAAGAGATGTATAGAGTAATGAAGCCCGGTGGTATCATCCGTACGGTCTGGCCTCCTATGGACTTTGTAGATTTTCTTAGGCAAGATCAAAACTTAGATGAACACGCTTTCGTACAACACTACTATCAATTCTATATCTTGAAACATAAGTTTGCACCAGCTGGCACTGAACACTTGTCCAAGCAACTTCAATGCGCCGAAGGACTCTTATATCAAGGCGGTGAACATAAACATCTTTGGTATAAGAAAGAAATGATAGAAACACTTACTGAACTTGGTTTTAAAAACGTACAAGAAATGCCTTATGGAAAATCTGGTGTAAGAGACTTCAATGGTATCGATACACCAGGCTTGATACGTAAGTTACACTCTGCAGTCATAGAAGCGAGCAAACCTTGGTAAATATTATACTGCAACACTTCGATGGTGAACTGCGTCCGTTGGATAAACTTTCCATGGCCAACATGCAAGAGTACGCTGAGATGGTTGGAGCAGAGTACAGGCTTATCACTGGTAAACCTTTTAATCGAAGACTAACAGCACCCTGTCAAAAAGTACATATGATCTCAAAAGAGTTTGACAAGTATGACGACGTACTGATGGTGGATATTGATATGTTTGCACCTAAAGGTATGACTACTAATGTCTTCGAAGAACAAGGTGTTGGGATGTATCACACTGTACAGAAGATGTTACATAAAAAGTTAGTACAGCAGTATCCATTGATAGCATCATCTCGATCTCCTTACTGGGGTGGTGCAATATATAAAATGAATAAGAAATTAAGAGTAGCTTTAAGAGAAGCAAACACATTTCCAAACACATGGATGGATAACTTTAATTTACCATATCACTTTGAAGATGAAGGTATCTTTCATGTGTTAGCTCTGAGAGCAGGTATTAACTGGAGAAAAACACACTTAGATCCAAAATGGTGTCAATGCAGTTTTCTTCCTAATCCAGAAAAAGCTGGGTTTATTCATATACGTACTAAGATCACGCCTCAAGGACCAAAGCGATATAAGATGGATAACTATCAACAGTTAGTGGACGAAGGTGTACTTTGAACATATTAGTTGTAGGCGCTGGTTTTGCTGGAGCTACAATTGCTCGAGAGTTAGCAGAAGCTGGTCATAAGATATGCATAATAGATCAAAGAGACCACGTGGCTGGTAATGCATATGACTATGAAAACGAACATGGCATCAGAGTTCACAAGTATGGACCACATATATTTCATACAAATAATAAAAGAGTATATGACTGGGTAACTCAGTTTGGTAAGTTCGGTGAATACAAGCACAAAGTAAAGGCACAACTTTCTGATGGACGTTACGTTACTTTACCAGTCAATAACGAAACAAAAGATATTGTTGGTGAAGATAATATAATAGATACTTTCTACAGGCCTTACACAAAGAAGATGTGGGGAATGGAACTAGAGCAATTAGATAGTAGCGTAACAAAAAGAATACCTATACGTGATGATGATAATGAATTCTACTTTCCAAATGATCAGTACCAGTTAATGCCAATGTACGGTTATACAAAATTGTTTGAAAGTATTTTAAATCATCAAAATATAGTCGTGCATTTAAACACTGTGTTTGATAAAAAAATGGAAGAGTTGTTTGATCATGTCTTTAACTCAATGCCAATTGATGAATATTATGAGTATGAATATGGTGAACTGCCTTATAGATCTATAAAGTTCCATCATACACACTTGCCAATAAGTAAAGTTTTACCAGTACCCACCGTAAATTTTACTCACGATGGTCCAAACACTCGAATCACTGAATGGAAAAATTATCCTTATCATGGTATCAACTCTAAAATGACTACGCTTACAGTAGAAGAACCATGTGATTACAAAGAAAATGGCTACAGAAGATTCTATCCAGTCAAAGATAATACTGGCCAAAACATGAGCATATATAAGAAATATGCAGCTAAACAAGTTGATAATCCTAACATGACTTTTATTGGAAGATGTGGAATGTATGTGTACATTGATATGCATCAAGCTATTAACTCATCTTTACAGACGGCTAAGAAATTTATAGAGAGAGTAAAATGAAGAACATAATATATCAATACTGGAAAGGTCCTATGAAGCCTGGTGTCGTAGCTTCTACGAGACTAATGAAAGAATATGCAGATCGTATTGGTGCTGAATATAGATTTGATCATAACATTGAGATCGCTAGTAAAACCGTTAACGTTCCTATCTACTACGAACCAGCCAATCCTTTAGTTGATAAATCTTTTGATAAGTATGACAACGTAGCTTTGGTTGACATAGATGTCTTTCCTACAGAAGGTCTTGCTGATAACTTGTTTATGCTGAACGGTGAAGATGCTGGTATCTGTACTGAACCAAAGCAGCCCTACTTCAGGACAATATATAACTCTGGTGGAATCAATAGTATTATTGATAAACGTTGGGCGTGGCTCTGTGAAAAAACGTGGGGTATCAAGTATCCTACAGACGATAAAGATAGACCAGAAGTATTTAACACCGGTGTTGTAGTCATATCTAAAAACGGTTTACAAAAAATGAAAAAGGAATGGCCTTCTTTTCAAG
>Ga0181410_1000581_pt1 | contig 16072 bp, 20 predicted proteins | sample 33SPOviralmetaG_FD_130112 | JGI IMG/M metagenome (GOLD analysis project Ga0181410, IMG submission 130112) | Marine viral communities from the oligotrophic San Pedro Time Series (SPOT) site, San Pedro Channel, CA, USA - 33 SPOT_SRF_2012-06-20 | ecosystem: Environmental > Aquatic > Marine > Strait...
GCTCTATACCTAGTGTAAGATCTCGTGCACAAGAAAAATTAAAATCAGCTGCAGCTTCTTCGTTTGGTGGAGGAGTTCAGGAAGGTTTATTAGGACCTGCTGTAAACGCTATCCAAGCCTTTACTTCTGCTTCAGGATTTAATCCAAGCATGATGACTGGGGGAAGTCAATTTTTAGTTGATCAAATAGACCAAAGAAGAGGAAAATAATGGCACAACAAACGGCACAATACGAAGCTTTACAGTACGGTCAAGACAAGATTCCTGATTTTGGAGCCATTGCTATGGCTGGAGCTAAAAGAGTTACTGAATTACAAGAAGCTGAAAGGAAAAGAAAAGACGAGGAGCTTAAGTTCCGAATGGATATGCTTAAAGACAATCCCGAGGTTGCTTATGCAAGCTTTGAGAATAGTGGTCTTAAAAATCTTGATGCCTATAACACTAAGGTTTCTGAACTTGTTCAAGATAGATTTACTCAACTTAACGAGCAATACAATATAGATAAAGATAAAACAGCCTACGTAATGGGTGTTTCTAAGCTTAAAGGTGAAGTAATGAATTTTGCAAACCAAGTGTCTCCAATGATTCAATATGGACAAAAGATAGTTGAACTAGGAGATGGAGCTAGTGCTGTTATGTATGATAACGCAGAAAGTATTGATGGAATGCTACAACACGGTGTTCCTTCTATAGATAAAGATGGAAATATTGTAAACACATCCATCATACCTCAAGAAGACGGTAGCTTTAAGAAAGAAAATGTAGGGTTTAGCGAGATGACTTCATTAACATCTATACATGAAAGACAAGATAAATTTAGTGTTGCTGCAAATGCAGTTAAATCTTTCGGAAGCGATAGTAGGTTTATTGACGAACAAGGTAATGTTGTTTTAGATACTTTGCTTACAAAGGATGGTAAAATGAATCCATCTGCAGCGAAAATAATAAAAGCAAATGTGTCTTCTTTAGATCGAAGCAGTTTGATAGATATTGCAGATCAATTCGGCTTACAGGCTCAATACGGTCCAGGCAGAGAAATACTTAATAAGCAAGAGTTAATAGACGATATATCGAAAAGGGAGATAGACTATGCTACGAGCTTAATGCAAGAAAAACAAAGTGAGGACGAAGGCGCTTATAGAGATCTTGACTTTAAAACTAAAGCGCTAAATTTAAGGTATCAACAAGAAAAAAGATTGAAGGGAGAAAAATCTAAGTCTCAAATATTTAATTACTCTCCAGAAATGGCTTCTCAATACACTAACATATTTGGACAAGAAGGTGTTGGTTTTGTGGAGCACATAATGAAGGATGATAAAGATAAGTTTGTCTCTGCATTACCGAATTTTATAGATATATTAGCTCCAACACTGTCTGGTCCATTAACTAAAGATGAAGATAAAAGTGCATTTTCAACAATAAAAGGAGGTATAATACAGTCTCTTTGGGAGAGTCCTAACGGTCAGCACGGAGTTGTAGTCACCGTTCCTAATGAAATAGAAAAAAGATATCAAGTTGATGGTGTAGAGAAGCTTAAGTGGAAGGGGGTCTCTAACACTTACTTCTTCCCAATACAGTCAAACACACAAGCGAACATATTGAGGGCTAAGTTTGATTTGGGAGACATGAATCTAGAACAGAAAAAATACTGGACTTCAACAAGGGAAACGAATCAAGCTTCAGCAACAGGTATATTAGATTAATATGAACGAGTTAGAAAAACTTTACACTACCCTTAAAGAAAAAGGATATTACACTAAATCTTTTGAAGAATTTCAAAATCAATACTCTGATGATGAATACAAGAAAAGGGTTTATGATGTAGTCTCAAAGGATCAGCTTTATACAAAAGACTATGACTCATTCTCAAACAAATACATCTCAGAAGTAAAAAAAAAAGAAGATTCTATTGGGGAAACGGAGCCTATGGTTATAGAACCAGAAGAGGTTTTGTCGGATACCTCAGAAGAGGACAAGGAGTCATTCAGTTATAAAAGCTATTTAAAACCCTTATTTGAAGGATTACTAAGTACCTCTAATCTTGGCAGAGCAGTAAAGGCTAGTGGAATCACAGACGTAGATTATAAAAAAGTTTTTGAAACTGGCGAAGCTCAAGGATCTGGTGTTAAGGAAATACTATCTGCGGCATATTTAGGAAAAGACATAGGTGATGAAGAGGCTAAAAAATTTGCTGAAGCTGCCAAAAAGCTTGAGTCAATAGGTCCATCTGATTCTATGATTCAATTCGATAAAGACTATACTGAAAATGAAAAAGAATACGGAGGAGCAATAGCTTCTATTGTTGCTTTAGGAAAAAATCCAGAGGTAGCAACAGAAACTGTTTTAACATCAATGATTGCGGCTGCAAGAATGGGACCAGAAGCTATACCAGAACTTTTAGGGTCTACTTTAATTGGAGCTGAGGCTGGTCTTGCGATAGGAGGTCCTGTGGGTATAGTAACTGGAGCAGCTGCAGGGTTAAGGTTTGGAGTAGGATCTGTATTGGATGGAACAATGAGCATGATTGAGTTTACAAGAGAGGAGCTTGGAGAAAAACCTTTCACCCCAGAAAACATAAAAGAAATATTTCAAGACGAAGAAAAGTACAAGAGAATAAGAAACAGATCATTAGCAAGAGGAATTACTATCGGTGCAGTAGAAGCTTTTGCTGGAGCAGCGGCTGGCAAGTTGGCTAAACCAATCGCAAAAGTAGGTGTAGAGGTTTTGGCTGGAGGAGCTGGAGAGGTTGGAGCGAGGGTTTTAGCAGGTCAAGAAATGGACGCAAGAGAAGTATTGCTTGAGTCTGTTGGAGGTCTTGCGGGTGCACCTGCAACAATAGCTGAAGGATCCTATAAAGTAAACAAGCAACAAACATCTGCCGAACAAACAGAGCAGATTATTGATGAAGTAGACGCTAAGGATTTAAGAGATATTGATATCACAATAGAAAACGATGACAACTTATCTGCTAAGTATAACGAAAAAATACAGAAGCAAAAAATATCTGAAGATATAGATCCTGATGTTCCCGAACAAAACAGAGAGCAAGTGATTGATTTAGAGTATCAAAGAAAGCAACTAGAGAGTAAAAGCACCGTAAGTGCTAAGGAAAAGGTAAAGCAAATAGACAAAAAAATAAAAGATCTATCTAAGCCTATAGAAAAAGTTGTAAAAGAAGAGACTACTGTAGAGAAAAAAAAAATTGAGGGAGAAATCGTTGTAGATGACAAACCATCAAAAGAAAGAGTAAACGGTATAGTTGACGATATAATTACAAAAACAGAGGCTCGCTTAACCAAGGATGTTAATCCAGCTAAAAAACTTAGGAATGTAAAGTCTTACCTTCAGGGTAGTAAGTTCTATCAAGAAGCAACAGATATAGAAAGAGAGTCTGCTGTTAGAGAGCTAAATGAAAAACTTGGCTTAAAAATAAAAAGACCACCATCTGTAAAGAAAATATTAGGAGCTCCTAAATCTGAAAAAGTATCTGTTGACCCAAAAGTAATATTAAAAGAAAGAATGAGTGAGATTCAGAGAGCTACAAAGCAAGCTGCTAAATTCACCAAAGAAGAGCTTTCATCTTATCAAACACAAATTAAAGACTTGATAAAGGAAGTTGGCAAAAAGGGTAAACTGTCAAAGGCTCAGACGATAGCTATGACAAACAGAGTTCTTAAACCTTCTTTTACAGAAAAATCTATATCCAATACATTAGATTATATAGACACGATATATGAGAATGCAGAGCTTGCGGAGCGCATTCTTTCTTTAAATAAAATGCAAAAAACAGCTAAAAATAATGCTCCTAAGAAACTTGGAGCTGCTATTGATGTTATTGCGCCATTACAAAAAGTTCTTCAGATAAAGCCTAGTAATATCCCTTTGGACATAATAGATGATTATGAATCTATATTAAATCAAGTTGGACAAAGAAAAGCTGTATTAGACTTAGAAGGAAAAGCGAATTTAATAAGTAGAATAAACAATGTATTAGAAAATTATGAGGCAGATGCTTCTAGACCAATAGAGCAAGAGTCTAAAGAAACTAAAGGTTTTGATGTTGATGAGGCTGTGTCTAAAATAAATGCTAAAGATATAGATGAGTCTAACTTCCAAATAAGAGATGAAAGAGACCTTGTTAGAGCGCTCAAATCATATAATGTTGATGATTTTAAAATGCTTCCTGAATCTTTATTAAAAAAGTTACCTGCTGTAATTTCTAATATCAACAATGGATTTTTAACTAAAGACGTTACTGAGATAATAAACACGCTAGAGGCAAAAAAGTCCGAAAAAGATATACATGATGTTGCGAGCAAGACCTATAAGAAAGCGGACATAAGGCTAGCATTTTCAAGAATGTATGGGAAACTAAACTCAGCTTTAAGCAAGAATAAGTCAGCAATTTTGTCTGAAATCTCAAACAACCCAACATTTGTAATAGATGACATCTTTGGAAACATAGGAGGAAAAGAAATTTACAATGCAACTTTTGGTAAACTTGCTAAATCATATGCAACATATGAAGCAGACCTAAGATCTGTAAAATCAAACTACTTTGATAAAGCAGAAAAAATACTACAAAAAGAAAAAATAGGGGTAAGAAGCAGAAACGATGTTTATAACAGCAAGGTTAAGATAATGACCTATATGCTAGAAAGGGAGTATAGATCAAATCAAGGATCTGATAAAGTTGCTTCAGCTTTAGATTTTATAAATGCAACGATAGAAGAAATAAAAAAACCAAAATCACCATTACAGCTACAATACAACATATCAGCTCTTGAAGAAATAAAAAATAACTTTACTATTAATGGAGCTATAGATGAAAAAAAGATACTCAATTCAATGACTGATCGGGAGAAGCAAGCCCTGTCATTGATAACAGAAGGCAATAAATCGTTGAGAGAAAAAGCGATATTTACTTCTGGAGTTGTAAGAGGTTCTATGCCAGAAATAATAAACGACTATATTCATCACGATGTTCTGATTACAGAAAGATCTAAACTTGGGAATTACTTGTCAGAAGCTCAAGAAATTTTTTTAAATCCATCAACTAAAGCTGGCACTTTGTTAGAAAGACAGCCAGGAGCTAAGCCAATAAGCTTTGACCCAATATCCTCCTCGATCTCAGGTGCTAGAAAAACATTATTAGACTATCACTTAACATCTCCATTAAGTCAAGTTAGGAAGTCAATATCTGGACTAAACAAAATAGAAGGGGCTTCTAAAGACCTCGCTCAAGCCTATAATGCTCTAGAGGTCTCTATGAATGATGTGCTAGAAAAAGTGTTTTTGAATAACTTTCAAGAGACAACATTTTTAGAAGAAGCATTAGGAGCTATAAAAACAATAGGATATAGAGCTGCATTAGCTTCTGCGCCAAGAGCTGTAGGAGAAACAGGATCTAACCTAACATATATAGCGTCTGTAGGAGCAAAACCATTTTCTGTAGGTATATCTAAATACTCAAAATATCTAATAGGAAACTCAAAAGAAGCTATAGATATAATGAAAAACTTGAAAAGTGAACAGCAATCAAGACTTTATGACCCATCAAGAATAGCGGCTAAAGACGCTAACACTGGTATCTTTACAAGGGAAAAAATAGGGAGTGGAAGGGCGATGAGTGATTTAAGAAATAAAATTTCATACATAGTAGATAACACTTATGTACCTATATCTGATTTTGTTGGGAAAGTACAAGATAGAGTTATAGAAACTCCAGATAAAGCGCTATCTAGACCTCTTTGGTTTGGAAACTTTGATAGACAATTCAAAAAACTATCTGGAAAATCTCCAGATATGCAAAAAATTGAAGCCAATGATGAGATTTATATGTCTGAAAATAAAGAGAATCTAGATAAAGCAACAAGATTCGCAGATGTAGAATCCACAAGAGCTGCTGCTTCAGTTAACCCATTCAACACTATACCAAAAAATTTACCATCTCCTAAAGATATAGGAACAATGAGAGGTCTTATAAAGCAAGCCAATGCATATATGACTAGGTTTTTAATATATGAGTATACCACAGCAAGAACAGCAGCTATTAGTGCTTTTATGGGAGGTAAAATGCCTAGAGCAAAGGCTTTTGCTACTCTAGGTGGGGTGACTATGAGAATGGCTTCATATATGATATTAACAAGCTATTTAAAAGATATAATGCTCTCTTTGTTTGGGTACGAGGAAGAGGAAAAAGATTTAGAAGAAATGTTTGCTAGACAGACTATTGGATCTATATCGTCTTTAGCATTAAGAAGAACGGTTGGAAATATTCCAGCTATAGGTATAAATTTAGCAATAGAATATGTCAATGAGGAATATTTAGAGGGTCTTAGATCTGGAGAAAAATACGATCCATATGAGCATGGTCTTGTGTTTAGTCAAGTAAGATTAGAAGATTTGCAGAGAAAATCAATAACTGACTTGGGCGTAGATGTAGCCTCAGGACCCTACGGACCCATGGTTAGATCTTTTGATAGATTCACTAAAGTTGCAACAGGAATATCTACATCTAAAAGAAGGTCAACAAGAAAAAAATACCAAGAAGAGCTTAAAGATAGAATGGTTATAGAGGCTTTGGGTCATTTAAATTTGCTGCCTTTTTATAAAGATTTTAGAACAGTGGCTTTGAAAAGACAATTTGAGGGAAAAAGAAAAAAATAAAAAAGAGGAGACAATTACGTATTTTGCCCCCTCTACTATGTACCCAACAAGTACGCTAATAAGAAAGATCAAACCTACAATATATTTTTTAGAATTGCAACAGTTTCGTCACAATCTTTTTGATTGCGAGGCATAAATAGGTTTGTTTGTATTCCCTCCCTTACTAAATGCATCTTAAATAGCTTCCATCGCATAGGAAAGCTTTCGTTCGGGTTGCCTTTGGTTTCTATTATAAATCTTGGTGGATCTTGTACATCTATAAAGTCTGGAGTGTACTTCACACCCAATAACTTTTTATTACCCCTGTCGTGTAGTACTTTTTTAGACTTGGTTTTTTCAAAAGAAGCCATAGGAAAGTTACATCCATTAATGATAGTGAACGTTTTACCTTCGTACTGGTTTTTGATTCTAGCTTTTTTTAGAGCCTTGTACATATACAGCTCAAGCTTAGAAGCAAACTCAATACCATCTTCTTTAACTTTAGTTGACCTAGTTATTTGTTTACCTCTTTTTCTTCTTTTATACCTCATCTTCCATTTCTATAATTGAAACGATGTCTTGAATTAACAATATGTTACTGTAAAAATAATAAGCATCCTCCTCGTCCTCGCCTATATATTCCTCCCAAACCCTATTACCTTCACCCATGAGATCGTTTTTAGTAAAGACGCTAAATCTTTTGTAGTTATTAATTTCACAGTTGTATAAGTGATCCTTTAGATCCTCCCAAAAGCTAGGGAACTCCATTATACAAACCAGAGCTTGTCTATCGTCTACTGAAAGTTTATTAGCTAACCAATGAACTTCTTCTGGAGCTACAGCTTCAACAAATAAATTATCTATAAAGTCTAACTGAACAATAACATAGTAGTACATTCCTTTATCCTTGCTGTCTTTAAGGGTATCCACGAGTATAGAGTAAGCCTGTACCGCTTCAGTCAATGACAGCTTCCTGTTAAATACTACCCTCTTTGGATCTAATCTCATGTATTGCTCTTTCTAAATATAGAGCTTGATCCATTGCCTCTTCTTTCGCATGCTCAAGCCACTCGATCAAAGATAAATTATTTTCTGCTAAAGTAGTGTTGTATTTTTGTATACCTTTTTTGCTTCTACTCCTTAGTTGGGCTATAACGATTGAGACTATCGGATCAGTTGTCATTGTTTTTTAATTAGATTATGATCCTCAGTCTTCTTCCCAGAATCTGTTTGTATATCCTCCTTTAGTTGATCTACTGCTTTTTGGTATCCAGGCATCCTCTTTAAGGTCTCTAGCGTCCCTATCGAGATATCTTTTAGGTTCTGCATCTGGCTCATTATTGCGTTTTGAACTCCCACTATATTCTTTACTTGATTTCTTATTTGAATTAATTCGCTCTCCCTCATTTTTTTTAATTTGATTTAATGCGTCTTCTAAATGTTCTTTTTCCCAATGCATTCTGTATTCTAATCCGCCTGGAAATTTTTGTTCGCATTGGCTACATTTAATTGTATTGTTTTTTTTATCACCCTTCAAAATAGATGAGTTAGTCTTGCCACTTGCCCATGATCTTGAGAATGAATAAAGCCCTCAACAGCCTTAGGTGTGTGTTGATAACCTTTTCTGTGGTGCCAGCTGTCAGTTCCAGATGGTGATCTAAGAGCCTCAACAGTGACTCCAATAAAATCCTTAGACATTTTATGGTGTATGTGGTGTATGTAAACATACCTGTTTTTAGATGTAGACCAATCTTCTCCAGCCTCCTGTGCCATAAGTAGAGGTAGGTCTTGCATTTTTGCACCGTCACCATGAGTTGTTCCGATAAGGTTGTTGTGATACTTGTAATATTTTCTATGAGAAATTGAAGTGTCAAAGGTAATATTTTTACACTTACTGTACCAAGAGGCAATAGAATCAGCTAAAAAGAAACCACTCTGATAGTCGTGATTTGAAGGATTATAAATAAAATGAACATCGGCTAGCTGAATTAAGGTATCTAAGACGTCAATATAGAGCCTCTTAGCGATTAAAAAGTTGTCATACCACATTCCATCTGTGTCTTGTGGAGTTCCGCTCGTAGTCGTCCTCTTAGGGGTGTCTATGTGCAAGATATCATTACCTGCAACAAACAATATTTTTCCAATATTAAAACCTGATGCTTTTTCTAGTATTCCTTCAACCCCAGATTTAACTCTTTTAACTGCAATTTGTGAGTTATAATCCTCACCAGTTTCAAAAGAAGATGCTAACTTGCCAATGTGTACATCAGCAGGATCGATAACAAGTAAATGATCAGAAGGATTGACTGTTCGCTTAATCTTTTCATAATTAAAAGTATGGTTTTTTACTTCAGATATGTGATCTTGCAGCATATCCTCAAAGGTCGGTCCATTTTCTTTATTTGGTTTGAACTGTATAGACCATTTTTTATCCTTAGACCAGGCTATTCCTACGCTTGATATATCAATACCTCTTTCATCACAAGCCTGGCTTAAGGCTGGTTGCTCTGCTATTCGTGTTAACTTTTTTAGAAAATGTGACACGTATCGTCTTGTAGACTCTACTGTTTTTTCTTCAGGATTTATTTTTAAATCTTCGTGTATATATTGGGCAATAGTTGTTGGACTTTTATGTCCCTGCTTGAAATAACCTTCAGCTAAAGAATCTATTTCTTTGTTCAAATCTTTATTCATCTTTCTTTATTTGATTCTGAAGCCTATCTAAATCAACCTTAGTTCCAATAATAAGATTTTTAGAATTTTTAAAACAAGGTCCATATATAGAGTCGATTATTACGTCTACCTTTTTGTGTAGATCCTTTCTAATTCTCTCTATAAAACCTATTCTTTGATTCATTTATCTGGATCCATATGCTGTAAAAATAAATCCCCTAAGCTTTTATTGTAAGACTTTATCGCCCTGTATATTACTCTTGATTTCTTTTTCGTTTCCCTCTTCTCAGTTAAGCTAGACTCAATTCCAATCATGGTGTACAACAGTGTGTCTAGTTCTAGAAGTGCAGATGTTTTTTCTTCAGGGCTTTTGGAGCTATATCCTACTACCTTGTCACAAAAACCCTGAACGTCAAGATCTTCTATATTGAATGTATTTTGTTTTATCTTAGAAAACTCCCTATTAAATAGTGTATTCTTCATAATTATATCAAATTTATTGATAATTTTTGAAACTTATGTATTGTTCTTTAGATTTTTTTATTATTGCATCTTCAGCCATCCTATTGAAGTAGGTTAAATAAATCTCGTAAATTGGTTTTAAAAGCTCATGCTCCTTATAAGTTTTAGGAGAAATTGAGTGCTTAGTGATTTTGTCCTTAGTTATTTCTATATTCAACCTAAACTCTTTTGATTTGAGCATCTCTGGATATATCTTTATGCCATTAGATATACAAAAGTTCATGGCATTCAAGTGTTGCTTTGTCGGATTAAAGTCTGATACTTTTCTTTTCTTTGGTCTTCCCATATTTAAAAAGGTAATTCATCGTTTTCTAAATCAAAAGCCTTGCTTACGCTCATCTCTGGTAAAGACTCATCATCTTTATCAAACACAAAAGTAGGGGGATTCTCGTTTTTTGCATAGTATCTTCCCGACACAACATCAAACCTAAACTTTTCTTTGCCAAGCATCTCCCCTTGAAACTTCATTTTAACCTTCTGAGTTACAAACTCTACATCATTCTTGTCTACACCCTCATCAGCATGATCACTAAAGTGCCTGTATATTGTAAATCCATCATGTGTTTGATTTCTGAAATCGGCAGATCCTGAGCAGTCATAGAGAGTTGGTAGGTCATAAATTCCATTCTCGTTCTTTCTCATCTTTGTCGGATGTACAACCAGGAATATTATCACATTATTCATCTGAGCAAACATAGTTAGCCTTGTGAGCACACGCTTTATCTTGGACAGCTCTGAATCATTGGATTTGTCAAACTCTATTTTATTGAAGGCATCTATCACAAACATGTCAACCCCATATATAAACATTTGTTCTTTAAATTTCTCCATTATCCAAGTCCATGTAGGCATCTCTCCATTGTCAGGAGCAGTTATATAAATTTTCTCATTTGCCCATTTTATATATCTATCAATCTGCTGTTTAGTAACTCTTGGTCTGTTTGGATTGTCTTGAAAAAAATTAGACCCATAAAACTTTTCAATAAATGTGGTTTGGTGTAAAGCCATAGGGCTGTGTTCAGGAGAAAAGAATGATGCCTTTAAATTATAATCTCTTACTAAATTTAAAACATACCACTCGGTAAAGTTTGACTTACCATGAGACGGTATACCTGTAGATACAACCAGATGCCCTTTCATAACAGTGAAGATATTCTTCAAGTTCCCAAAACACTTATGTTTCGGAAATAAAGTTTCGGGCAATCCGTTATTGTATAAATCATGTATACCGCCAGCAAGGTCCTCCACGGTAAATGTTCCTGAAGCAGGATATCTTTTACCGTTTACTATAGACTGCTTTACTAAGTCAGCTCCTCCTTTAATTAAATCACCATTAGCGTCTTTTTCTTCAAATAAAACCCTAACACATCTATACCTTCCAAGCCTTTGTGCAATCTTCTCAGCAACAATCTCTCCCTTATCATCGTTATCAGTTGCTATATAAAATTTATTTACATCCTGAAGATATTTTTCACAGTTGATCCAGAAGTCATCATTATCATTAGCGCCATTAGGTATGCTTATTGTATTCTTATAACCACACTGATGCATAGCAAGTACATCAAATTCACCCTCAACAATAAAAACTTCCTCTTGACATACAGCTGAATTAATATTATAAAATATTGGTTTTGTTTCTGCTATTTGTGTAAAGTTTTTTCCTCCTGATCTAAACTTTTTATTTACAAGAGTATCTCCTTCAAAATAATTAAAGACTATGTTGTTCATGTTTTTACCTGCTTGTGGCTGAAAATACTCCTCTTCAGTAATGTGAAGATCTTTTAGTGTACTTTGGCGTATTCCTCTTGACTCACAAAACTTTACCATGCCATCAGAAAGCTTGGTGTAGTTCACCCATGTTTGTTTTGGAAGTTTATAAACCCTATCCTGAACCATGGGTCTATCATCCCTTATAGAAATTGCCTCACAATGATGGCATTTTGCAACACCCTTTGCCACGTTAACACTAAGGCATCTATCTTTTTTATTCTTTCTTTCTGGCGAACAAGATGGACAAATTGTTTTTATCTGACCTGATGATTTTCCTTTTAACTCTATTTGATTCCACTCTATAATCCTCATAGTGTATTGTTAAATAATGATTTGGTCTTTCCTGTCTTCACATCAATCCTGTACTTCTTTATATACCAATTCCTGAAGTGAGTCACATAATCAGCTTGTGTTTTTGCTGTGTCCTGAGTTCTTTGAAGATGTTCATTAAATTCAGTATAGGCAACCATCAATCGTTCTTCAGAAATATTTAAATTAGATATTATTGCCTTGACGTATTTGTCATTTGATTTGGCAATTTTAAAATTTTCTTCAAAACCCCTTATAATAATATTATTGTTACTATTGTTAGTATTATTACTATTGTTAGTTGTGTACCTTTGTTGTCCCCTTGTTGTACCTCCGTTGTCCCTTTGTTGTACCTCTTCTGATACTATTTTTTGGTAATCATCATATTTAACAACGGTTACGAGAGTATATTTGTTGTACCCTTTTGTGACAATTTCTTGAGTTGACTTAAGTTTTTTAATAGATAACAATATTTGCTTTCTAGTTAACTTAAGATCAGAAGCAAGGTTTTGTTGGGACGTTATAAACGATCCCCTTTTAATATCCTTACCCATCCATTTATTATCTCGCCAATTAGCTTTTAAAAGGCAATGAATAAAAAGCCTCATTGTATTTGGATCAGTATACCACTCCCAGGAAAGTATCTTCCTGCTTAATGTTATAAAGGAATTTGACATGTGTCTAGATAATTTTTGATGTACAGTAAATATTTTTTTGGAATATATCTAACGCCTTTTTTAAATTTTTCAAGGCTTTCTTTTCTTGAAATCTCCCTATGAATTAGTTTTTGATTAAGTATTTTAGTTTCCCTAAGTTCATCGTAAATAGTTTTTTCAGTGTACTCATAAAGATCTAAGTTCCTTTTTATCTTGTTTGTACAGCAGACATAAGTGTATTGAAATCTATCATCAGTCTCAATTAAGTTGTCTGCTTTTTTAACGTTATGCAATATAGATGCATGGTCTTTACCTCTGTATGATCCAGACTTCCAAAACTCTCCTATTTCTTGGAATGATAATTTTGTGTATTGCCTTATTAGTTTCATGGTTAATGTTCTTGCATCAGCCAATCTCCTCTTTCTGCACTTGGCATTCTTAAATGGGTTGATACCAGTTTCTGTGATAACAACCTCCTTTATCATATCAACTTTGTTTTGTTCTGTTTTTTTTTCGTACATCATGTTATTAGATTAGATTAATTATCTGAAGAGGGCTTAACCTGCCATCAAGCCCTGTGTGTTCAGATCAAAAATTATATTAAAATGGCAGGTCGTCTTTTACTAAAGATTCTTGTCGTGCATTACTTGTTGTTGTTTTTGATGTCTCACGACTTTCTATTTTCCACCCCTCAATTGAGTTGAAGTACTTCGTTTCTTTTTGTGGACTAACCCACTCTCTTCCACGAAGGTTTATAGAAACACTCACATCTTGACCTATTTTGTAATTGTTTATAACATCACACTTGTCTTGAACAAACTCTATTAATAAGTGTTGAGGATATTCCCCTTCGGTTGTTACGACAACCTCTCTTTTTTTAAATCCATTTGAGCCATAAGTTTTTGTCTCATCGATGAATTTGATTTTACCTGTAATCTCCATAATTTTAATTTTAATTTAATAATTGATTTAAATCGTTAAGGTAGCCTCGTGCTAACTCAACTCGTTTATAGATTGCATCTATGTCTTCTTGGTTTCTTTCAACCACAAATTCTTTTATCCTGTGTTTAGGGTCAGTTTTACTAAACTTTAACCCGTCCCAGATATCATTCTCAAGATCCTCAGGAAGATCAATTAAGCCAAGCCTTGCTGTTACCACCTTAATTTCGTGATGGATAATCTCATCTGGAGTATCTACAAGGCAGTACACAAGCTTTGATGTTCTTTGGTTCATTAAGTCCATGTATCCTTGAAGTTGCCAATAATAATCTTTATTAGGAATGTCTTCGTTTGTTAAAGGGAAGGTTTTATGATCCCATGAAGACTTTATATCTATTAATATATCCTCCCCATCTAAAAACATCACCTTAGCTATATCGGGCTCTCCAGTAATATAAGCATTGTCGTGTCTTAGTGTGTTTTTCTCGTAACTTGTCCCATGAACTTCATTATAAAGATCAATAGACTCTTGCTCCACCAACAATCCCTTTTCTAGGTACTTTGATTTAATCTCATCGGTCTTACCAAAGAGCTCTTGTTTAAATAGATTTCCCAAAAATGTTTTTGGTCCCGCTGACAACGTATCCTTTGCTGGATATGTCATCAGCTTTCCCAGAGAGGAGCATCTAAACAGATAACTATTAAAATTTATCATGTTAAAAATTTTGGAAATATTTTGCTTTCTTCTATAAAAGAACTCTCAGGAAGTAAATCTGCAAAAGATTCATTTGATTCGTATATGATTGTCAAAACCTCATCAAGGCTTTCAACATCAGCATCTAAATGAATTTCATGCTCTTTAGGTATTCGTATGTCGGGGTTCATTTTTTGGTAACTAAGAGCGCTTCTAAATGCAGTACATTCTTCAAATTTATTAAGATTGTAATCTTCTTCAAGTAGTAATATAAAGTCTTCCTTTGAGATAAATTTATTAACCCCCAAAGATTCAATTAATAAGTTTATGTCTTTGCCATTTTTAATATAGGCAACACACAGACTGTATAAGTTACCCATAAATACTCTTTTTGAAGCATTTATTTCATCCTTTAAAGAATCATTTACGTTAAAATTTCTGCGAAGAAATTCGACATGACACCTGGAGTCACAAACTGAAGAGCCAATAGCAAGGTCTTCATTTAAAGTTTCAATTGGTGAACCACAATTTTTACAATATCCGTACATATCTATTTTCTTTTAAAGTCCTCTGATTCATCTTCTCCAAAAACTCCTAGTTCATAGAACCCTGTGAGTTTTAGTACAGCACGAGACATTGCTCGTTTCTCTGCCATCTCCATAACATACCATGTGTTACAGTTGCCGCTCTTGTAGTCTCCTTTTAGAGCAGAACCAAAGGTCTGTATGGCAGTGCCTTCTTTTTCAGCATTCGCCTTCACAACTGCAAACTCTGGCTTGCACTCAATAACATCGTAATGTATTTTGATTTGTTCCACACCTTGTATCTTATCTATACCCGCACGAGTTATAATCGTGTAGTGTTGGTGTTTAAATACCTCATCTGGAGTGAGGTCATACTTCTTGTATAGCTTCGCTATCTTCTCTCTGTTCGTTGCCATAGTTTTCTTTTATTTGATTTAAATGAATTTTAGTTTTTGTTTTAAGGATTTTAACCTTATCTCTTAGCTGTTCTTCAGCTTTTTCAGACAATTCCATGTCATCATTCTCAAAACGCTCCAACCTATCAACGTGATAGGAGTACATTAGAGAGTCTGAAAGCTCCTTGATGGAGTTTTCATATGCATACTCTACTAAAAAGTCCTCTACGGGTCTGTAAACGTCTGTAGAGGTGGTTAAAAGCTCGTAGTTATGATCATCAATCTTTTCAAGCTTTAATTTTGGAAGAAAAAACTGCTCAGATCCATCTAGAAAAACAATTTTATCTTCAGGATCTAAAGATCTCCATATTACAGAAAGCATGTAGTCTCTATTTTCCTTCATTTTGTTTTAATTATTTTTTTATAATCATCTATAATACCTTGATATTCTTTGATGACCATGTTTTTAACCTTTATTAAGCTATCTGACCTATCCTTTTCTAATTTTAAAAGAATAATGTCTTTTTCAAGTTCAACTATTTTTTGTTTAAGAGCTACGTTTTGTTGCTCTATAAAGTCCTGTGTAATTTCTGGAACATCTCCGATTGTTTTCATTAGAATAGTAATAGGTTTAAATATTTTTGATACTCTCTCATTCTTTTAGACACTGACTGAATCTCTTTTACTTTTGTGTTAAGTTCTTTTCCCTTCAGTTCATGGATGTCCCTAACTTCATTTGTCATCTTCCTGTGTAAAGAGAATATATGGTCTCTGACCTTCCCCACATGGGATCTCTTCTTGCTTACTAAGTTTATCATGTGTTATTAGTTTTTTTGGTTTTGAAAGATAGTCAAAATACTCTTGTTCCATCCAATCGAGACTAATTTGTCCCTGATATTCGTGCCAAGAATCTTCTAAAAGTGTTTTTATTTTTGACATTTTA
>Ga0181410_1000583_pt1 | contig 16056 bp, 7 predicted proteins | sample 33SPOviralmetaG_FD_130112 | JGI IMG/M metagenome (GOLD analysis project Ga0181410, IMG submission 130112) | Marine viral communities from the oligotrophic San Pedro Time Series (SPOT) site, San Pedro Channel, CA, USA - 33 SPOT_SRF_2012-06-20 | ecosystem: Environmental > Aquatic > Marine > Strait...
AGAGGATATTTGTTCTTCATCTGCTACTGGGTAGGCACTTGCATATAAAGCATTAGCATAAGTTGGTTTAACGTCAAATGCTATAGTAGTAGCTCCAGAAGAATGTGTAATAGAAAATTCTCCTGTGGCAGTACTAGAATAGTCTCCTACAGGTCCTGTATTAGGGGATAGAGGAATAATAACATCTGGGCTATAAGCTAGGCTGCCTATAGCTCCTCCACTCCCCGCCGGTCCTAAAGTATATGCTTCTGAAAATCCTCCTCCACTTTCATCTATAGAAGAAGAAACAAAAGTTATATTAGCAGAATTATTAATAGAAGAAGTTATTTGTTCTATTGTTAAAGTACTACCACCAGCATCCTGTGCTATAACTTCATAACCATTAATTTCTAAATTGTATTGAGTTTCATTAAATGTAGTATTATCAACACTTCCTGTTACTTGAGCTGGGATGCTATCAGTAAGTTGGAAAAACTTAGCTACAGCATTATTTTCACTACTAGTAGTAAAATTATTGCTACCACTTAAATACCAAGTTGCACCAATTTCCCCCCCTGATACTAATTGTGGATCATCAAAATTAGTTATGATTTTATTAAATGGGCGGATATTTATGTTATTTCCCCCATATAAATCTGCTACGGTTCCTATAGTAGTATCTTGATAAGAAGCAGTAACTAGGGTATAAGGGTTACCTGATCCTGTGATGGTTACAAAATCTCCTATTTCTAAGGATCCAGTATTTTCAGGATATAAAGTAAAACGTTGGAAAGGTTTATATATTTTAAAATATTGTTCTACTTGTAATATTTTATCTGACCCCGCAAAATTAGCAAATTGAGTTGAAGCTACTAATGATTCACCTTCATCATTTAATTCAAAAATTACAACAACAGTACCATCAGCTAATGAATTATTTCTATCACTTCGAGTACGAGCAATAGTCATTCCTACATCTTCTATAGTACATGATAAAGAAGCATCAGTTTTAGAAGAAATTGCTGTAATTTTAAATATTTTTTCACCCGCTTGGTCTGATACATAATCTCCTATTTTTACATCTACAGCTGTATATTGTCCTCCTATACCTAATCCTAAAGTATCTCTAACACTAGCATCACCAAAAGGTTGACTTTGGATACTATTGATAACAATATCATAAGAAATATATTGATCCGCCCCATTAGGACCTAATCCAGTAGTATCATTAACTCCATATTTATCTTTCCCTACAGCAGTTCCTGATGTAGTTCCTGCTAGAGTTAATATGGGGTTTTCTGGGTTATATTCTGCTGCCATTTATATTTTTTACATTATAATTAAAATGTAACCTATTTTTATTAACCTGGGAATACAAATAATAAATATGAATGTATATATACAGGAGGGAGATTCTTTTTGGAACCACCATAATTTGTGGGGGTTAATGTTAACTCTATAACACTATTAGAAAAAGTACTAAAGAAATCATTAGTAGCTTGATTATTACTAACTGTAGATGTAAATCCTTTTCCACTTAAATAAGCATTATTACCCAACCCAAAAGTAGATATTATATATGTATCAAGATTTGCGTTATAAAAATACCCATATATTTGATATGGTGGAACTAATTCACTATTAAATTGAAATGAAGCAGCAGGAGCATTAGGATTAGTTACTAATACAGTAGCTGTTTTATTAGTAAATGGGGATGTAGTTAATTGAGTTATAGCAGAAGCCTGGGTAAACTGGTTACTTGTATTATAATCTATTCTATAACCATAAACTGTGGCTCCTGTTCCACCACCTTGGATAGTTACTTTTACTTCTCCTGAACCTTCATCTGTAACATCAGCTACACCTGATCCTGAGAAATTTAATTTTGATATATTGGTTATTACTGAACTTCCAGTATAATCTACAGCTACATTATTTCCATCTGCTCCAGATGTACCAGATGTGCCAGAAGTACCGGATGTACCGGATGTGCCACTTGTACCTGATGTGCCACTTGTACCACTTGTACCATTGAGTCCACTTGTACCTGATGTGCCACTAGTTCCTGAAGTTCCAGATGTACCAGAAGTTCCGGATGTTCCTGAAGTACCATTAAGTCCACTTGTACCAGATGTACCACTTGTGCCACTAGTTCCTGAAGTGCCACTAGTTCCTGATGTACCAGAAGTACCAGATGTACCACTTGTACCACTTGTACCATTGAGTCCACTTGTACCTGATGTACCATCGGTTCCTGAAGTTCCACTTGTACCTGATGTACCTGAAGTACCTGATGTACCTGAAGTACCACTTGTACCACTTGTTCCTGAAGTACCTGATGTTCCACTTGTTCCTGAAGATCCAGCATCAGGATTCAAGTTAATGTTCCATGCTGAAAGGGTACCACTACCATTTGTTTGATCCACGGATACATTTAAAACACCACTAATACTACTATAAGAAGTAATATTACCTATCATTCTATTAATAGCAGGATTACTTTGATCAGCTATTACAATTCTTTGCCCCGCACTATAATCTACAGAACCACTATTTGATCCTACGAGCATAGATATATTTCCTGTAGCTATTGCGGTTGTAGATGTTGATGTAGTTTGGAAAGTAAAAGTTTCTCCAGAAGTACCACTTGTACCTGAAGTACCTGATGTGCCACTTGTACCTGAAGTGCCTGATGTGCCTGAAGTACCTGATGTGCCACTTGTGCCTGAAGTACCTGATGTTCCATTTTGACCTGGGTTACTACTTAAGTTTATTTCCCAAGCACTTAATGGGTTTCCTGGATTTCCTCCACCGTAGCTTTGTACTACACTATATTGTAAAACTCCAGTTCCTGTATTATAATTTGTTACTTTTCCTATTATCCAATCTGCTGTTGGGTCTAGAGCAGAAGCAATTGTAATAAATTCCCCACCAAAACTATTGTAAGCTAGGCCAGTATCTACATTTAAAGTTGTAAGTGGGTTTTGGACATCAAATGAATCAGTAGAAGTTGTTGCATAGATAATATCTATTCCAGAAGTACCTGATGTACCATTTATACCACTAGTACCAGAAGTTCCAGATGTGCCAGAAGTTCCAGATGTGCCAGAAGTTCCAGAAGTACCGGATGTTCCACTTGTACCTGAAGTACCAGAGGTACCATTTAACCCAGATGTACCAGAAGTACCATCTGTACCTGATGTACCCGATGTACCCGATGTACCTGAAGTACCACTTGTACCACTTGTTCCTGAAGTGCCTGATGTACCAGAAGTACCTGATGTACCAGAAGTACCATTTGTTCCTGAAATACCACTTGTGCCTGATGTACCAGAAGTACCATCAGTACCAGGAGCTCCATTTCCACCAGGATTACCTTGAGGACCTTGATTTCCATCTACTCCAGATGTACCAGAAGTACCATTTACACCTGAAGTTCCAGATGTACCAGCATTTCCACTTCCACCACCACCACCATAAGAACCGGTGTAATAAAATTCACCAGTTGAGGTGTCTACCATTACGGTATTATGTCCTGTTGGATCTTCAGCTATTGTTGGATTTTTAAGAGATCCAGTTACAACAAGAGAACCTGAAATTGTTATGTCATAATCCTCTTCACCTGTTAAAGCATCTACAGACTGGGATACATGCCATGACTGTATTGTAGCTCCTTGGATTATTTGAGATTCGTATTTAAGTACTTTGGCCATTTTACTTACTGTTTGTTATAAATATAATTTTTTTATTGTCTGTCTACATTTATTAATATAGTTGTGTCGGTTGTTTTTGAAGTAGGTAAAGGTTGAGGGAGTTTACCAACTGCAATTAAATCTCTTTGATCATTATATAATCCTACTGTGGTTATATATGGTGCAAAAGATGAGCTTGTTGCAAAACCCCAAGGTGTACCATTTGACCCACTTGTAACAGTTGGATTTTGAGAAAAGTTAAATTCACTTTCTCCTAAAGTACACTTGTATTGTGTTTCATATATCGTATATGAACTAGAAAATGAACAAGTTACACTTGAATTATTAACGAATGTAGATATTTCTTCATCCCAATAATCTCTTGTTCTTTCTCCTCCAGTTAATACAACAATACCATGTTCATAAATAATATTACCTATATAAGTAGATCCAGATATTAATCTTCCTTCTCCATCGTCTTTATAACTTCCACTAGGGGTAATAATATTAAATGATTCTGGTTGTATATAATCACCGTATAAATATTGAGGTAGTGATAATACTCCAATAGTAGAATCAGAAGCAGTAGGGAAATAGCGTTTTGCTTCTAATGTAGTATCTAAAAAATTTTGATATAAAGGAGAATACGCTTTACCTGTTATTGTACCATCTGGGTTGAAACTAGCAGTTGATACAGTAGATAATTCTCCACTACCTGAAAGATAATTAGTGTAGTATAGTTGTTTAGTTTGATTGTATACTAAAGATTGAGCCTTTCTGTTATCAGAAGGCCCTGTTAAAGTTTGATCCGTTAAGTAATCTACATTTTTACCTAAATATCTTCCTATATTAACATCGCTTCCAGATAATGCTATTTGCCCTTCAAATTTAAATCCTTTATTTAAATGAAGGGGAGATACTACTACATCTTGCGCATTGAGGGTCTTGAAAGCGGCCATTCATTAGAAATCTAATTTGATTCGTATTAAGGATTCTTTGGTAAAATTCTTTTGTATAGGTCTTGATAATTTAGCTACGGATAATAATTCATTAGAATCATTATATAAACCAACTGTTGTAGGATATACTTGAGGATTATTAATAAAATAATCATATACTACTTCACCTGTTGATCCAGAAATAAAACTTGGGTTTTCTGAGTAATTAAATTCTGAATTTCTTGATCTAATAAATACAAAATCTGATGTAATTGTTTCTTCTGAATTTAAAGTAAAAGATCCACCTGTTGATATAGCTGAGAATAATTTACCTGGGTTTAATCCATCAGTATTGGCACTAAGATTAGTACTTAGAGCAAGACCATAAGTTGAATTATCTAAAGCAGCTCCATTTAATATAATAGTTGAAGAATCAGGTAAAAATAAACCATAAGAACCTATAGTTGAGCTTTCACCTCCAGCACCTGCATATCCTCTTCCATCATAAGCTGTTCCTCCTGATCCACTAATTAATTCAAATGCTCTTTGTGTACCATAAAAAGTAGGTAAAGTAACATCTTTAGAATTATCTGTTAATTGAAGACTTCTTCCTCCTAATCTTAATCCTAAACTTAAAGAACCAGGTAATAATTTTTCTTTATATCTAGCTCTATTAATTGATATTACATAAAAATATTGGTTAGTAGTTACACCACCAAATGAAAAATTGGAATTTTCATCTTCTAAAACTAAGCTTCTATATTGTCCATATATAGTTCTAGAATAAGATAATGTTGTTGATACATCTGAATTATATGCAAGAGAACCTCTTCCATCTTTATCAGCAAAAGCAATATCAAATTGTACTTCAGAATCTGCTGCCGAAGGGGTTGATTGATATACTGCATAGTAATAATCTCCTGATCTATCTCCTACTTGTGCCGATGAAGTAAAGAAATTATTAAGAGTTGGTTGATTACCAGACCATACTGTAGATGATACTGCATCTGCGCTTACTAAAAAATCTTCGGCTTCTAATCTTTTAAATCCCATAGCTTATTATGTTGCAGTTTTATTAATTGTTATTGGAATAGTTATTCTGGCACCACTATCTAATCCTACTACTGTTAAAGTTGTTCTTATTGAAGTTTGTGAACCAAATAATGTATTTACAGTAGTTGCTTTTAAGTTAATTTGTGAACCAATTACTGTTTTAGATACGTTTGTTCCTAAAGTACTAGTAGCATTTTGAGCTGTTGCTGCTTCACTATTAATACCCATTCCAGTAAATGTGTTCATTACTCTAGCATCAGCTATTGTTGCTGAATATCCACTTGTTTCAAAAGTTTGCTCGTTATCTAAATAGTTTAGTGTTTGTGGAGTAATTGCTAGTGCCGCCCCTTGTTTAAGTGTAATAGCATCATAACCAAGATTTAGTACTGGTAATTTTGCTGTACCACGGGGTAAAGTTACCAACTTATATTTCATAATTTGACTTTCATCTGGGAATGCTTCTAGTAAAGGCATTCCATCAATTGCTTCTCCATAATATGAAGATCCAGATGGGTGGGTTGGGTTGAAAAGTGTATAGTCTATCTCATCATCAGATAGAGCAAATTGTGTGATGCGAAAAGAACCATCATTACGAGCAAGTAGTTCTCGTCCTTTTTTTGTAAGGATAGCATCAACTGTAATTACTGTGTTATTTAAATATCCCATTGGGTTTGTTTTATATAAATATTATATGTTATAAATATGTTACTCTATTAGTTTTTTATCTTCTAAGTCTTTTATTATTACATCTGGATCTGTTCCTATTTCTTTTACAGGAAATTCAGGTAATACTAATCCAGGAGATGTTGAAGCTGATGTTGGGAATATATAGGGTTTAGGGGTTTCTAAAATTAATGTACCTTTTTCTTGAATAAATCTTCTAACTACAAAGAAATCTTTATTAATAGTTTGATTTTCAATTGGTGGTTGAACTGTAACTTTTAACTTACCACCATTTTCTGAAGGTGGGATTATAGAATTAATTTTATAAGTTAAATTTTCATTATTTTCAAATTTAATTTCATCACCCAATTCTAGTCTCCATGTTTCAGTAACTGAAGGGAATTGAACAAAATCAGGTTCTATTCCTCTAGGGAATTTAGGCCATCTAGATGCGGTATATGGTATATCTACTTGTTTAAGGTTATTATCATAAGCTTCATTTACTTTTTCAGACTGCATAATTAATGTATCTGCTACATTAGATCCTCCATTTGTATCAAATTCCCAATAAGGAAAGAGGGCACCTCCGGGAGGGATAGATTTAGCACCATTGAAATGGAAGGTATCTCCTTGAATAGTAGAAAAAGTAGAAGGGTCTTGGAATGTAGGATAAAAATAGTTTTGCCAAGCTCCACCACCATCTCTTGTTTTAAAGAAACCAGAATGTTTTACTCTAATAGTATCACCTTGTTTAAATCCAGTACCTCCATAATTAAAAAATCCTCTAGATCTTGGTTTAACTTGTAGTTTAACTATCCATCTACATTTTAACCAAGTACCTGTATAGCTTTTACCATTATTTACATTATTTTGTTCTGAAATACTATTAGTAAGACCATTTTGTTGCATCAAACTTTTAATATCATTGTTATGAATAGATATTTCTATAGTTGATGAGCCTAATTTTTTTACATTATTAGGGAATTTATTTTTATAACTAAATCCTTTAAATTCTATTCCAGTAGAAGTATTAGGATTAACATAACAAAATTGTATTTGAACATCTTGTATTGTTGTTGATGCACTTTGACCATCTACAGTTACATCTAAATAATATTTACCTATTGTACCATTTGTAAACTTTTCTGATTGGAAGAATCCACTACCATCATCATCTTGATTTCTATTAATAGGGGAAGTTTCAAATATATGTTCTACATTTAAAGTATAAGTATCTGAAGGTACTTTACCATTTCCTGCTCCATTAGGTGCTAAGTTGTCAGTATCAGGAAGAGTAATATCTCCACTGGATGGGAAATAAGATTGTGTAACATTAGTCCCAGATCCACTGATGCCAACATCTGGGGATAATTGATCCATTGTTCCTTTATTACTTAAAGTAGCTCCCCCAAATCCAGTGTTTTGGCTAGGGGATATAGATCCAGTGGCAGTAAAAGAATAATCATTAAAAGTAGGTGGATCAGGTTGGGGTGGTTGGAAACCTGTAAATGAAATAGATCCTGTAAATTCTTCTCCTCCTATTTGAGTATATAAAATAGGGGTTGGAATTAAACCTACTGATCTTACAATGTGGTTAGTATTTAAATATTGTAAAGTTTCGTCTTCTTTAGCATTATTTGATAATACAAGTGTTGATTGGGGTTCAAATGTGCCTTCTAAATTAAAGAAATTAAAATCACCCAAACGAGGATTAAATCTATTTCCTTGTGCATCAAACACATATTTAATATTTAATGTAGTAGTCCCTTCCACTATAGGATATAAATCATAAATTTTATCAAAATAAGCAAAATAAGCTTTATTTATATCAATATTTGAAACCCTACCAAAAGTTCCAGTATCACCAGATGTAAATAGATTATATTTAGAGGTTACAGATCGTGATCCACTATACCTTGAATCGGCAAAACCATTTTGGGTATAATTAGATTCGGGAACAGTTGCTCTAACTGCTTCATCATTTATAATTTGTTCAAAATTAATTGGGTTAAGTATATCTACTGAGTAATCTACATCTTGTAAACGTTCATTTGGTCTTTGTTCAAATATATTATTATCAATAGGATCACAATCATCATTAAGTTCAAGATAATTATTAAAAGTAACAGGAGTTAAATTATCAGAAGGATAAACTAAATTATCAAAACTCATAGTATATGAATTAACTATAAGTGAAGAATTAAACCCACTTGACTCATTGCTTACTTCTAAAGCTACTTTTAAAGTATCTCCTAATGAAATTTCATAAGGTTGTAAAGTAGTTGAAAGTGTAGAAGTTAAACCATATAAAATATTAGTTGAATTTATAGAAATGAAATCATTAGCTATAACTGTATTATTTTTATAAAGTTTTAAATTGGCAGTTTGCCATGTTAATACTTCTTCACCACTCCCAGTTCCCCCGTATTCAAACTCATTATCTCCATAACTACCTGTTCCATATGAAGATGATCTTATCACATCTATTGATGTATAACCTAAATTAATTGAAGCAGTAATATATAAAGGTTCTAGGGGTTTTAAATCGAATATATATAAACCATCATTAGGTCTATTACTAGCTTTAGAACTAGAATATGCTACATAAACAGATTCAAATTCATTTGGAGGAGGACCAACAGGTTGAGTTCCAAACCCATATGATGCTGTTGAATATTCTTGTATCCCATATCCAGCTTCTATAGAACCAGTTGAGGTAACAATATATGTTTTAAATGGTCTATGTAAGTGTCTATTATATTTCCACAAATTACCATCTTGGGTACCAGGATTTGCTAACCCTCGGGTTAACCATAAAGATTGGGATTCTTTTACTTCGATATCAAATCCTTCTAAAGTAGTATAAGTTACTGGGGATTGGTTGGGATTTACTAACTGGACATCATGTAAAGGATCAAAATCAGTAATTGAAGATTTGAGTGAATCTAAATATTCTGCTCCTCTTATTATAATTTGTCCTGTATCTTCTTTATAATAATATATAACTTCATCACCCCCTAAAGTTTGAAATTTAGGTCCTATCTGAGTTAGATTAGTTTGATTGGAATAACTAACAAAACTAGAAGATGGTATTTCAATATAGCTAGCTGTAGCATCTATAAAGAAAGGAAGACTAGATGGAATATAATCAAGTGCTCCATCTAAATCTCTTTCAGTAGAGCCTGTATTAAATGATTGTAAATTGTCACTTAAAGTACCACCAATAGAAGTTAAATTTCCATTTACATAATAATTGGCACCAGCCCATCCTCTAAAATATTGTTGAGTTGGATAATTAGTAGAAGAAGAGGGGAAGAAACCTTGGGGGATTGAACTATCTACATCAGTTGATAAAACAGGTTCAACAGAATTACCTGAAGATGAAGCGTATACTATATAATTACCGGTTGCCGCAAATGAATCAACTATATTATCTTCAGGAGAAACATCAGTGGCAAATGAAGTTTCTTTAGATTCTTGATTAACAAATAAATGATTATAACCTTGAGAAGAATATTTAGTTACGTTATATAATTGATAATCTTCAGCATAAGTTCCATTTCCACTATGTAAATATCTACCATTGGCATCAATAGGGTTAGACATAATAAATCTTACCCATTCAGAAGATTTAATAAAATCACTTAGTATTTCTCCTGTTTGAGAAACTGTATTTATTTTAATATGTTTAACTTTATAACCATCATTCCATAACCAAGTATATCCTTGATTTGAAGGGTAAAAATTTTCTCCTATAAATGTAGATTCAGGTACACCCCAATCTATAGCAAAAGGAGCAGGTAAAGAACCAGTTGATGGGGTACCAAATGAACCTGATGTTGCAACTATATAACTTGTTGAACTACCTGTTACTTCTATTTCTTGATACCCTCTTAAATCGGTTCCAGTAAAAGTTGTAACTAATTTTGGTGTTAAATCACCACCCCCACTAGATGATATACTTGAGGAAATTGGGTTATTTGGGTCACCTGTAGGGGAATTACTACTTGCAAAAGAGGCAGTAAGAATCATAGATGAAACAGAAGGACCAACCTCAACACCATCTATATTAAAAATTAAGTAATACGATGAACTACCACTTACTTCAATTTTAATTTGTCCTTTATTATTTAAATCATCTAACTTTGTAAGATAACTAATAACTGATTCTCCCTGGTTTAATGTTTTATCATCTAAGTAAATAAAATCAGTTTGGGATTCATTTGTAGTACCTCCACTACCTAAACTACCACTATTTAATATAACGTCATAAGTACTAAGATTGTTTGAACCTGTATTATAATCAAAATTATAATCAAATGTAGCTGATCCACTATAATACCCAAAAATCTTTTTGGAATTAGATAGATTTTGTAATGCAAAGTAGTAATCTTGTACTGCCATTTAACTTTTATTATAAATATTTCTTATTAAGAGTATTCACTACATCTATTAATAGTTGTAAATTCGGTTCCAGTCCAATATCTTATTATATCACCATCAGAATAATATCCACTACTAGCAAATAATATTCTGCTTAAACTATCATCATTTTCTCTATAGATTGCTGTAGCTTCTTTTAATGTAACATTATTTAATCTAAATCTTTCATCTATGTTGTTACAAGCTGAAGATGGAGATGATGATCTACCTAAATAAACATAGAATAAATCTAAATCTTCTTGAAGGTCTTCTACAGAACCAGATATTAATTCTCCAACATTATACCAACCATAAGGTACAGATGCTGTTATATGAGCTGTTCTTACTAATGATGATGTAATCGCTGGGTAGTAAATATTGCTAATTGATTCAGAATAAATTACATTACCATATAAACTAGCGGTTTCAACTGTAGGTGGTATGATATTACCAAATATATTTACTTCAAACCCACTTGAGCTATTAGCAGTTGAACCTGTGATCATATCAAATGTTAGTATTTCAGAATTTGGTTGTAATGCACTAGCAGTAACAGGGATTATTTTATTATGATTTCTATAATCTAAAGGACTATTTGGAACTCTAATACTAAAACTAGCTGTTCTATATATTCCAGGTGATCCTGAGGGATGTATTAATTCATAGGAGGGAGAAGCACCGCCGGAGGAAGATATATAAGTTATACTACTTGCAAAAGTAGCATTAGTCAAAATAGGTGCAGTAATTTCACCTAAATAATCAACACTAAAAGTAGGATTAAAAAACATATCATCACCATCAAAAAATGGGGGTATTCCACCTGTTAATTCAGTAACTAAATATTCATCATCTGACCCAGAAAATGCTACTATTCTATACAAATATTCAGGAATATTATCCCAAGTATAATAGGCATTACAAGGATCTTCATCTTCAAAACCTAGTCCTCTTTGTAATTTTACTCTTTCTTCTGATCCACTAAATTCACCATTATAATACTCACGTTGGTCATCTCTAACATAAATCACAGATCCAGAAATGGTTTGTCTTGCTTCATCCCAACTTTGTTCTATACCAAATCTGTTATCAGCACCAGTACCATCTGCTCCTGAAGGGTGGAAATCGATACCGTTATAGGGGTTGAAGAAACCACCTGCTCCACCACTTTCTTTATATACAGAACCACTATTGTAATCTTGTACAAATGGTTTTACTGAGCCTGTTAATTGTTCATCCCTATAACTTACCTGGGTTGCTCGAAGCTTATTTCTTTCGAGCATGTGTTGTTTTACTACCACACCTGAACTTAAACTTGTTCTGGCAGGGGTAAAATCTTTAATCATTTTAAATAATGAATTATCAAAGAATTTTATTAAACGAATAAAATCTCTAACATCATAACTGTGGATATATTTTTCAAAATACGCATTTCTTAAAGTATCCAAGTCAGGATAACTATAATCAGATTTAGATACTTGTCTCGGATCTCCTATATAATCTCCTAAATTAAAATTACCTATTTGAGCTATAATATCATTATCTACTTGATTAGTAGGGGAAAATGCTACTTCTAAATAATTAGTATTAGGGGTATAATTTTGAGATGTATAAGATTTTTGTTCTATAGCAATAAGTGGGGATAAAGTATCTCCTGAAGGAATGATGTTATCTTCTAAAGTAATTTTATCTGTGATACGGTTTTTAATACCAACTGGGACTTGATTTAAATATGTAGTTTCTTTATTTGTAGAAAAACTTCCAGAAGATAAATAAAAAGAATCAATTTGGTTTTCATCATCAGAAGAATTCCAATAAAAATAAGATGTATCCCAATCATCTTCCATCAAATTCCAAGTTGCATTCCCTTCAAAAGAACTAGTAATAGATGATCCAGTAATAGTAGGGTGAATTGATAATCTAGATCCAGTATTAAGCATGGTACCTAAGGCTGCTCTAAAAGCTAATTCATTGGGGGTTGAATTTACTGAATTCCCAACACAAGAATATGGATTAAGTACAAAATTATTAAAAGAAGATTGGTTTATTTCTGGGCCCCAGTATCTAATTTCTTGTAAAGAACCCGAAAAGAACTCATACCCTGAAAAACTTTGTGAAGCTGGGAAATATATCCAATTTGATGCTTCATAGAATGAAGAAGTACAAGCTATTGAACTTGTAGCTTTATGTAAAATAGTATGATCTCCCTTATTAGCTACTGATAACTTAGCAATATCAGTTGTATCATAATCTACACTGGTTTGGATAGTCCACCACCCACCATCAAATACAGGTAAATAAACACTAGCTGTTGGGGCATCTGCTACTATACCTTGGGGGTAAAATGTTACTGTACCATAAGTATTTTCTAAATTAGTTATAGAACCTGAATAAGACCCACTAATTTGGTTTGATCCAGTATAACTTAAAACTAATGCAGATTGATTTGTCTCAGTTGTATATAATAGTTGATTTATTGATCCTGTAGGTATTCCAGGTGTTTTAAATCTAAACTGTATAGTTTTAGGAGTGGGCTGTTGATCAAATTCTTCATTTGTATTAAAAGAAGATGTTATATAATTAGTGCCATCTAAATCTAATTTATAATTAAATACTTTTTGTTCTAATTCCCAATTTTGTGTTGTATTTAACGCTTGATCCCCAAATTCATTTACTTTTAAAATAGTATCAGGAATACCGTAAGAAGTAATTAATGCTTTTAACCCAGCTACTGTTCCTTTAGTTTTAAGTAAATATGGAATATTATGGTAAATACGTTTATATAACCGTTTATTAACATCATCTAATGGTATCGCATCATTAGAGGCAGATATCATTGTATTTATATGTTCAGATCCAGTAGATGGGAAATAACTACCTGATGGGGTAATGCCTAAGAAGGCTTCATATAAATCATTAGTATTAAAATTATTAGAATATAATTTAACTCCAAAATCTTTAATAGCATCTGCTACTAAGTCTTTAGAAATACCATAATCCAAACGATTATCAGCATCAAATTTATTAACTATATCTTTAGAATAAATCCAAATATTATCAAAATGTTGGCCAATCATGTCAACAAATAACTCATATTTTTGATTTTCGGGATCATCTCTTAAATATTCTGGGATAGACCAATATAACCAATCTTGGTTTTCTTGATCATAGTTAGAAGCAGATAAAGCTTGACCACCATAATAAGCATTAGATGGATTTGCACTACCTAACCAATTTAATACTTCAGTAGATCCGGTAGGGGATAAAGTATAGGGTTTTGTAGAAGTTGATTTTGGATAGCTAGATTCAGAACCAGAATTATAATATAAAAAGTATTCATACTGGTCTAGGTTAGTAAGAATGTTATCAATTTTACCTTGATAAGATGATTTTGAAGAACTATATGCTAAAGATCCTGTAGTGCTACCTGTTATATTAGTAGTTAAACTAACTATTTGATTTTGATAATCTTCAATTAACCCTACTTTATAATAAAAATTTTCTAAACGGGTTAATGCTGAAGAAAACTTAATATATTCGGATCTATCTTCATAATTAACATTAATATTTATTCCTTTTTCTTGTAATAAACTTTGTATTTGTTGTTGGGATGAAGTTACATCAGACCCAATTAAAGTATTATATGTTACTACTTCTGAATCAGTACCACTTTCATTTTTTATGTCTAAACTATAGTTTGGACCTGCTATAAAAGAAAAATCTTGGGGTTCAAAAACAGGAATAGGGAATTTTACTTGGTAACCTTTTGAAGTAGAAAGATCTTCAATTACCCAACATTGAGATTTTAAATCAATATTAGAAGGTAAGGGCTCATACAATTTAATTAGAATAGTAGGATCATCATCTACTGTAGTATCTAATTGAATATTATTAGCTATTATTAAGTCATTTAAACCAAAATTTAAATAAAAATCAACAAAATAATTTTGATTTTCTCTATATTCTATAAAATCATTAGATGAAGAAATTATAGTATCATTAGCAATAGTTGAAGAAGATAATCTAATCTCTGTTCTATTTGCACTAATTTCGGATATATAATAATTTTCTTGTATAGATGATCCTAAATGTTTTCTGTAGAAATAATAATTGGAAAAATAATTACCTTCATCAAATCCTAATCTTTGTAGGTCTTGAATTGGGTCTAAATTTACATGTCCTTCCTTAATAGTGTAAGTAAGTAATTCTTCAGTATTATTAGGATATATTAAATTTTGATTTTCATCATAAACATAATATTCAATATAATCTGTAGATTGAGAAAAAGCAGTATCTACTTCGGATGTTGAAATTATATCAACATCTTTTTGAGAATACGTTTGTACTGCAAACGTTTCAGGATCAACTGGTAAAATTAAAATATTATCATTCATTTTCGGGTGGTGTTAATGATCCTGTAAAGTTCAATGTTTGACCAGTAGCCGCTTCAGCAGCACTAACTTGTAATTGTAAATTTTCTTCTCTTAATTGGGTTATTTCTTGCTGTAATGCTTCTATAATTTCATTATTTTCTTCAAAATTAATATATTCACCACTAGTTTTAACTAAATATTCGTGGGAATTGGTAGTTCCTAAAGCTGGGATTTCATAAAATAACTCATCATATAAATTAAAAAATTCTTCTACTGTAGGAGTTTGGGCTATAGAGTCATTAATAGGAATAATACCCAATTCAGAAAATTGAGTATCAATAGTTTTAGGGTATTGAGCTTTATTAAATACCTTCTTTTTTGTATCTACTTTTTGCGCCATTATCCATTTACAACTTTAAAAATATAATCTTCATCTTTTACTATAGTACTACCACTTATTGTAGTTTGAACTAATATTTTGTAATATCTTTCAGGTTCTAAACCATTCATATAAATATCAAAATAATTACCATTGCTATCACAACTAATTTTAGTGTAGGATGAATCAAAATCTATTACAAATTCATCAGTATCTAAATCTTTAATGGCATAATAAGAAGCAGTTGGTAAATAATGATTAGTAGTATATAAAGAAGAAGTTTGAAAGGTACGAATAGGGAATTCAGGGCGCACGTTTAATCTAAATCTATTAATACTTTCAGAATAAAATATTCCTGAATTATTATCAAGAGCCATTTTAACATCTGATGTAGTAAGGGGTGATAGGCTTCCAGTTTCGTATGAAAAATCTTCCCATCTAAATTCTAATTGTGGGGGATAAATTGTATTTGTATCAACTGAAAAGAATTTAAATTGGGGTTGGTGAGAACTACCTGATATAAATTCAATACTTCCTGTTAATTTAACCATATAACTATC
>Ga0181410_1000588_pt1 | contig 16009 bp, 23 predicted proteins | sample 33SPOviralmetaG_FD_130112 | JGI IMG/M metagenome (GOLD analysis project Ga0181410, IMG submission 130112) | Marine viral communities from the oligotrophic San Pedro Time Series (SPOT) site, San Pedro Channel, CA, USA - 33 SPOT_SRF_2012-06-20 | ecosystem: Environmental > Aquatic > Marine > Strait...
ATGCCACCATTTGCAGTGCCATCGTTACCCTCCCCCGACAGGTCATCAAACGCTGTCGAGGTTCCGGTATTGTCATTAGTGGCACTAATCCACAGTTTCTCATCGCCAAGGCCGGTGGGCATAATAGCTTACTCCGCTGTTACGTCTTCAGTGAAAAGAAAGTCGTTCGCCATTGCGTTAAGAGCAACAGACCAGTCAGAATTGGTCACGCCTGGTTGAACTTGCAACGGTGCGATGTGCTCGTTGTATAGCTCGTCGTAACGCGCTTTCTTGACAGCAAAATTTGCTCGGGCCTCACGTTCTGCTTCCGCTGCTGCTTGCTGTGCCTCGTATTCCTCGCGTGCAGCAACAATCTCAGCAACGCTTGCGTCAGGGTTTGGACGATCACCTGCTGACTGAAGCAATGCAGCGACAGTGGGTTGCAGATCCGCAGGCATCGCGGAAGTGACAGATGCCCACTGGATGCTTCTAGGATAGACATTTGTATCTACCTCCGAACCACCAACAAACACATGCTCAATGAAGTAAGCGATCAGAACCTGCGAATCACTGCCGACCGAAAGACTTTGGTAGTAGCTAATTAGCAACCCGCTTTTTTCACCAGTGACAGGGTCGATGATGACCGCACCATTCTCTTGCAGGATCTCCTTTGCTGACGAGCATGAAATCGCATTTGCAGTTGCATCTCGGAGACTCTGTGCAATCACCTCGTCTGAGATGCCTTGGTCTTCAAGTGGTTTTACATCTCGTAAGTAATCAATACTCATCAGTTGTATCCTTCGTTTTTGTTAGCTGGTTTATTGCTTTGCTCTGCCAAAGCTTTCCAAATTTCAAGCCGGTCCTGTTGGCAGTCCTCGGCCAGTTTTTCTGCTCGTTCCAAACGTGCCTCAGTCACGCCAAGATGTTTCATTGTTTGTCGCCAAAGTACAGTAATAGCACCTGACATCCCGGTGAGTGCCGTCACTAGCACTCCGAGAGTTGTTGGGTCTGGCGTGCTCATCGGTCCCTCGCAATTACATTTCTTACCCATTGGAAAAACGACCTTCTGTTCCTGTATCCGCTTTTGGAAGCAACAACTTTGCCGCCTAAGCAAAGGTCAAAGCTTGGAGTCCCACGCGAATCAGGACCGGCCTTAGTCATTCTCCAGCCAGCCTTGCGTAATGCAGGAACGCAATCACGCTCGAACGCTTTGCATGGACCGCACGATGGTTGGCTTGTAAAGACAATTTCAGAAGTCAGGTCAACCTCTTCCTCTTCAATGATCAAAGGCTCTTCGACTTCAATCAACTCAATGTCGTCAACTTGTTCTTTATATTTCCTCTCAGCAACCGTTGCACTCGACATGATCGATAGGATCACAATCGTTGCTGCTCCGTAAAGCAGAAAGTCAAAAATCTTTGTAGTCATCAAATTACCTTTGCTGATTTGATCGCAACGTACTCTTGAGCAATGCAGTTCCGACTGCCTTTCTCCCAGAGCACTTGCATTCCATCGCTTGACCAATTGTTTCCCCAAGAGTTTACGATAAGGATTCCATATCCTTTGCCCTCTTCGTAAACGCCCTTGATACCAAGCACCAAGTGACCCCACCAACTCAACCCCAGAGTGACAGGTGAGCAGTCAGGTGCAACCAGAGCACTAAAAGCAGTCTCGAAGTCCCTGCTTGGGATCTCTTCATACTCTGCAATGCCGTATTTCTTAGCAGACTTCTTGACTATCGATCTTTGAGCATGACTGCGTGAAATCAACGCTTCCTGAAAGACCTGCACTGTAGGGATACCGTGCTCTTGAACAGCTTGGACTGCCTGCATTGCCCAGCCGCCTACATTGCGGTAGTTCTTGTACAACTGAGCAGGATAGCTTGCTGAGAGGTGCAGAGGTGGTGACTCGTCGTAACCAGATTGGGCCAGTGCAACGGCTACACCTTGCACCAAGCCGAAGCACCAGCAGTAATTTGTTCGGGCCTGATTTAATATGGGACAATTTGCTGACTTAAATGTATGCCAAGGAGAGCAGTCGCGTTTATCTTGTTCTGCAATCATGTCACGCCAGACATCACGCGGATACTTCTCTCCTGAGTATTCTGGGACCACCGAGGCAAATGGTTGAGCCTCAAAGTCACGGTCGATAAAGCCTGTCCCGAACTCGCTCACCTTGCACCTATCTTTCGTCTAAAGTCAGAGACAGATTCTGGAGCATCAAGAGACTTGCTTTTTCCGTCAGCATCGACGACTGCCAAACAAGGGGAATCCTTCTCATGCTTAAGAAACAACTTTTGCAACCACTGAGGTGCTCCAGAGATTTCACCAGGTGCATCGTCGATGACTCGGAATTTGATGCCTCTTTGGTCTGCAATCTCATCAAGAACCGGACTCGATGCTGTGTATTGCTGATCGACGGTCATCTCAGGTGATTTGATCAGCAGAGCAGCACTGACCTCGATTGACTGTTCTTCACGGTCTTGTGATGGCAACCACTTTTTGTAGTACCCAGAGTCCCAGACAACGAAGCAAAGAGCAGCAAACAGCATCACTGGCAATTTGCTTTCTTGCTGAGAAGGAGCAAATGATCTCTCTTGGATGTCAATCATCTTCGGTTTCCTCAACTTTGCGAAGACGCTCATCGAGGTCATTGAGCACGTTGACAAGTTTTTCCATGTCAATTCTTTTTTCAACCTGCTCGGCAACTGCATCAACCTTTGGGAACTTTGCTCGGACTGAATCTACAGTCCACTCGGCCAAAGGCTTTAAAACGCCGGACACAATCGCGATGCTCAGTATTCCAATCAACTGAACCGCGCTGGCAAGACTTGTCAACACTAGCGTTGCCAGTGATACGCTTTCCATCCCTTCGGGAGGCTCATCATCTAGCAAGAATGCAAAGACTCCGTTGCTGTGCATATAAAACAACAAAGCCAAGGTTCCTACGCCACAGATGAACTGAAACGATTTGTTGGATTTTAGCTCATTCATATCCCGGCTCCCCTGCTTGATACCCTGATTGGACTTCTTCGCCGCTTAGGTTTTCTTCGATCCACTTCTCAATGATCTGCGTCAAAAGCTTCGTTGCAATGCTCAACAGCAGTGCATTAAGAATACCACCGTATTCAGGAGAGTCACGCAGTCTTTTCACTGCATTCTTGCGAGCAATCCGAGAGATGATTGCTTTTTCTGAGTAGAAGTCGTGCATCCTGCACGCAATCAAGTATTCCTGTCTCGCGATTTCCCGAATCTTTTCGCGAGCATTCTTTCGCAACAGCATTTTTCACCATCAGTTTGGTCGAGGCCTTGCCGATAAGCTTTTCAACTCTGCTTTGAGCAGACTGCATCTTTTGCTGTAGCAGATCGGCATTTTTCATGGTTTTCACGTTTTTGTGACTGTAAAAAGCGTGATCGAGAAAGGTCACGCTTCTTTTTCGCGGGTCAACCCTTGACTCCACCACGCAAAAAAACCATAGCAAAAAATGCAAGATTTGTCAATTATCAGAAAGGACAGTCGTCCTCTTCAAGGTGAACAAACTCAGGCTTTTCGGTAAGCTTGTAGTCGGTAATCCTATGGTACTTCCCATCTGGCTTGACTTTGATTTCGGTAGGCACGCAAAGACAACCTTTCTCGGCAAGTTCTACGCCCTCAAAGATTGTGATTGGTGGCTCATTCCTGCTTCGGGCCATCCACCATCTGACTGCTTTCTGTCTCGGAAACCCTGCATGTGCAAGGCAGATCCATTCATTGAATCTGCGTGTGCTCAAGTTGCCGTCGCGTGACTCGTCATCAAGAGGCTCAACCGTGTACTGAACACGCATCGACTGCTCTTTGTCTTCGTCTTTTGGCGTATGGATAAAGTAGTCAACATCAACGACTTCATACCACTTCGGTTCGTTTCCTGCCTGCATGATTTGCGCAAGACCGTCTGCTTTCTTATCGACGTTCGATTCAAACTCGAAACGAAAGCCACATTCGCAGTACCTTGTCCCGCTGGCTACCACTGCCTGACAAGCTGGACATTCTTTCCTCGGTGCTTCGCCTGGTTCGCCTGATGAACTTTTTGCAGAGGCAATCCCAAACTCTGGATCATCTATCGCACCGTGCCTGCGTGTATTACCACCGAAGTCTAGAACGAGGCACTCTGTCTTTCCCTCGGCCAGTCTCAGACCCCTGCCGACCATCTGAGCAAACAAGCCGGGGCTTAGTGTCGCCCGGCAGAGAGCAATCAAATCAGTCCTCGGAGCGTCAAAGCCAGTGGTGAGCACTGAGCAGTTGACAAGCCATCTCAGAGCACCTGTCTTGAAATTCTCAAGTATTGCCTCTCGCAAGATTGGGAGGGTATCACCAGTGACGACCGCAGCACGCTCGCCGGTCTTCTTCTCTAAGGTTTTACAAAGGTCTTCTGCATGCTGTACGCTAGTTGTAAAACAGAGGCACTTCTTGCGATCCTCGGCATTTGCAACAGAAATGATCTCATCTGCGTTTGCCTCAACAGTCGCCTCGAAGGTGCTCGCAAGCTCTGAGAGGTTAAAGTCCCAGCCAGATCGACGCACGTTGCTTGTATCGACTGTAGAGACGCTTGCAGTCCTGACAGGACAAATGTATCCACCATCGAGCATACGCTTCACAGTGACCTCGTACGCTGTTCCATCGAACATCTGATTTGGCCCGACGATGGGTCCGCAATCCAGCCTGAACGGAGTTGCAGTCAATCCCAGTGTCCGAGTCTTCGGGTTGTACGTCTTGAGATCAGCAAGGAACCTCGCATACTGAGTATTCTCGTTTGACGAGACTTGATGAGCCTCATCAATGATAGTCAGTTGTCTTGCTCCGAAGATGTCTGCATGACCTGAGAGTGACTGGATCGTTCCGAAGATGATGTCCTTGTCTGTCTGCTTTCGACCAAGTCCGGCGCAGTAGATTCCAGCATCAACATCAGGACAGAATCGATTGAGAGCAGCAAGGTTCTGCTGAACAAGTTCTTTCTGCCTGCATATGACAAGGCCTCGATATCCTACTGCAACAAGACCTTTGCAGATGTCTGCAATGATGATTGATTTCCCCGCAGCAGTCGGAAGCACAAGTACAGGATTGCCTTCAGAGTTGCGTACATAATTCCAAAATCCGTTGACTGCATCTTGTTGATATTCACGCAGGCTGTATTCGTAGGGTGGTTTCATTGCTGTCTCTTGTGGTTAATTGTTTTGATCATGTATTTCGAGTAGTCGTTCTGCAACGACTTGTGCAACCTGGGGTACAACGGCGTTGCCTAAGCATCTAAGTCGGTCCATCCGTTTGGGAAACCCATTAACCACTCTGTCCACACTGGGTTCAGTTGCCCACATTCCTCGCTGGTCCGAACTGCTTCGTCCAGATTCCCGCGATACTCTGGACTTCCTGCGTAGCGTTTCTTGCTCGCACCCTTTGCATTGCTTGTCGTCGGAGTCGGCCAAGTATCCGATAATGAACACTCTGTCGCGTCTGTGCGGCGCACCCACGCTTGCCGCTGAAACAACTTCCCACTCCGCATCGTACCCACGCGAGGCAAGCGTTCCGAGAACCTGGTCCATCCCTCTAGTAAACAACGCTGCCACGTTCTCAAAGACAACGTACTTTGGTCCCACCACGCGAACGATTCGCATGAGTTCGTAGAAGAGTCCTGATCTTTCTCCATCTAAACCTGCTCCTTTACCTGCGTATGAAATGTCTTGACAAGGAAAACCGCCGATGATGACATCCACCGGCTGAGTCTTTTTGTTCGGCCAAGTGCAAACGTCATCATGCCGCACTACATCAGGCCAATGCTTCGCAAGCACTTGGGTTGCGTAACTGTCACGCTCTACCTGCCAGAGAGTTTTAAAACGACCCGTTGCTTCAAAGCCAAGTTCAAAACCACCGATGCCACTAAATAAACTACCGACGCTTAAAGTACCCGCATCAGGAATCGAACCTGACTGGTCAAGGAATTTTGAACCTTCCACGGAACCAGTTCCTTTCATTGTGTAATGTGACCAGTGACCATTCATGCGAGCATAAAAAAAGAGCACCTCAACGCCGTGCTCAAAGCGACCACCCTCGCGAGATAGGTGGATTTTTCTGCACACGCTCCTACTGAACGTCAGCAGGAGTTCTAAAACGCGACCGGGCCGGAAGGCTCAGTCACAGCAGACTCGACGGTCGTCGTCTGAGTCTTTGAAACGGGGTAGTAGCGTTTGACATCGACGCCTACGCCATATCCAGTGTCAGGAGTGTTTTTAATGTCTGCAACGACCACTTTTTGATGGATCTCCGATGTGTCAGTGATCTTCGCAATCCCGCAGCACTCCAGCAGATTCCGAAACTGCTGATGGCCGATCTCAACAGCCTTCGGATTTGCGTTGACCACGTTAAAATTCTGAAAGATCACGCGGTTCTGAAACTCACCCGAAACGATCTGAAACTTGACGCGAATGTACTGACCAAGTTTAGCATCGTTTGCTTCCTTGGCTTTCTTCGTCAGCATCAGGTCAGTCTCGGTGACAACCATCGTGTACCTACCAGCAGGAATCTGCTGGTACTCGTCTGCTGCTTCTACTTCATTATTATCGAAACTAAATTCTGCCATGTTACTACTCTGTGATTGAGGTTAAAAAACAGTCAACTGGATCATTCATATCAATTTTGTCATCAAGCGTGATCCTGCGTTTGCTGACATAGCTCGGATGTGAATCCGACTTCAAAATCCTGCGTCCCGAAGTTGTCGCGATGCCACGCTCTCGTCCAAACCCTTCGTCTTTGCTGCTGACAAATGTTTCGATCTCAGCATGGAGCACTTCGTCCGCCCATTCGAGCAGGCGACCGCATGCTTTCTTGCTTAACTTGGGTTGCACGCGATCCCAAGACGCACCTGACACAGACTCAACTTTCTTCGTCTCTTCATGTGCGATGAGGATGACAGTCTTTCCATTTGCGATGCACAAGTCAAGTTGCTCGAATAATTTTCCAACCCTTCGAGCTACTTCTACAGTACCTTTGCCGAAGTCTTGCTGAAAGCCTTCAGCATGCAAAGCATCCTCAACAAACTTTTCAAACCAATCAATCGAGTCGATGATGATTGTTTGGAAATCTGAAGTAGACGCTTCGTTTGCAGCTTGCAGAACTTCGAGTGCATTGTCAACAGATAGTCTTGCAACGTCGATGTCACCTGAGCCATCTTCGGTCGCGATGACCAGTGCATCGGGGAATCGTGACGCCCAGGTTGTTTTTCCAACGCCGTGAGATCCGTAGACGCAGATGCGTCTTGGCTTGGCAACTTTGCCTCGCTTGACTTTTTCAAGTATGCTCATCTTTTCTCTTTCTCCTTGCTTTGATTGACCTCTCGGCCAGTTCTTGTGGTGTCAAAATCTCGTAAATACCTCTTGCTTCAAGCAGACTGTATCCAAATCCATCGTCAGCGACGATCATCAGATCGATTGCTATGTTTTCACCAGACATCTCAACGTCTGCACGCAAAAACACTGGAAGCAAACCGTGTTTGTCTAAGCCTTTGGTATTTACATAAGGGCTGAGATAGTCAGTTCTGAAGTGATTTGATATCAACCCTGCCGCTCTGCGAAGATTAAAGGATCTGCCTTTCTCATCGCACTCATCTGCTTTCTTGCGTAGCAACGTGCAAAACTCTGAATAGTCTTCGCAAGTCAAGCAGACGTTTAGATAATTGCTTTTTTCCTCCATTTTTGCTATATCCTTGTTGCTGCTTTTCCGATTCTAAGCGTCCTCGAAGATCGTGGTCAAGATGCAATTCCAAGATTTTTCGATCTCACCAAGCGATAAGCTTTTCACTCTGACAATTAAGAAAGAGTTGAAAAACGGAAACACAGGACGAACAAAGCACTTTTCTGCTGCACATCGAGAAAAGCAGCAATGGCTTGCTGCGATCCCTCAGAGTTACGTTGTGACGGCTCAAGGCATCGAGATGACTCTTGGGCAATTTTACCATGAAGTGCTCTTAGAAGATGCCCTAGCCCAGCGTGTAGGCTTGGTGATTGAGAGAGTGCTTGGCCCTCGCCAGCGGTTGTGGGATCACGATTCTACCCTGCGTGGAGCAAAGGAACTTGTTGATTCGCTGGTGACCTATGGAATCTTGGAAGACGACAACGCAAAGCACGTTTCTTGGTGCTTGGGAGTCCAAGACTCAGATGACAAAGAGAACGGACCCTACGTTCGCGTACACTTTTTTGAAAGCCAAGGATGAGCAAGTCAAATCGAGTCGGGATCATCGGAGATAGCCATTGCCCGGTGATGCTAGATGGATATGCAGAGTGGTGCATGAGCATCTTTGAGCAGTGGCAGGTCAACAGAATCATTCACATCGGGGATCTCGCGGACCATCACAGTGCAAGCTTTCACGATAGTGAAATTGGCTTTACTGACATCGTGGGTGAGATGGAAGCTGCACGAAACCAGATACAGCACATGCAGGATGTATTCGGCAAGGATGTTGAGGTCATGACTGGAAACCACGATGCCAACCTTGCACGCAAGATGAAAGCAGTTGGTCTTGATCCTTCACTGCTAAGAAAGCAGGCTGAGATTTGGGGCATCGATTGGAAGTTTTACCCTCGCTATCACAAGTTGCAGATCGACGACTACCAAGTCTTCCACGGGGACCAAGGACGCGGAGGCAAGACTCCTGCAATTGCCAAAGCAGAAGCAGACTGGACATCATCTGCAATCGGCCATCACCACACTGCCGGAGGCGTGACCTGGGGATGTAACAACAACTCGCGTTACTGGGGAATGTCAGTTGGTTGTGGTGTCGATCACAAACATGCAGTCATGGCCTATGGTGCATCGTTCGCACAGAAACCGATCATCTCCTGTGGAGTTGTGATCGATGGAGTGCCTTACTTCGAGCCAATGCCAAAGAAGAATAAATATGGACGCAGGCTTAGGTAGCTTTTCTTGCGTTCTCGATTGCTTTGTTCACAAGTTGTTCTGCAACTATCTTTTTCATTGTCTTTGGAACAAGCTTGAACGCGGGTATGAGGTGCTCGGACTGAGACATCAAGTGTGCAACGATTGTGTTCTTGTTGTCTTCGCACCAAACTATTCCATACCTGTCCATTTTTGCTGCCATGTCGGAGCACTTGCACTGGCTGTTTGACTTAACAATCCATTTTGGAATTAACAAGCCAAGTTGGTGGCCTACGCCGCTAGATGTCATCGCAGTGCCTCCCTCCGTTTATTGTAAACGTAAAAACATCAGCACTGTTGCTTATGTTTGTCCAAGTTGTGTTTCCTTCACAAGCATTCATTTCGTAGTTTGCAACAACGACTCCAAACTGATTGTACAAAGCAATTCTATTGCTTCCATTTGCTAAAACGCTTGGCTTGCCGAATCGCCAATCGCTACCTGCGTCATTTGGCACAAGTATGTAGTCTCCTGACATGCCTCCTGATGTCCAACTGCTAGATCCGTTTTGATTTCCGTCATTGTTTCCGCTAAGTGTTTTGACTCCATTTGTGAGTGTCATGTTTGACATGTCGCAACCTGTATACAATCCATGCCAGTCACAAAGATTGAAGTCTTTAACAGTGGTGAAAGTCAGTTTTTTGTAGAATTGCAAGTTTGAGGTTGTGCCTGACACAATGCTGTCTGTTTCGCATAAAGACTCTTGCGTTGGTACAGAGTTGCTAGCAGAAAGAGTAGTAGTAAATACTTCTTGAAATCCGGCACTCCCAAACTCAACTCTCATTGTTGTTGAATTATTGCTGCAAGTAAAAGAAACATTTAACTCCCAAGGAGTTATTTGGTTGTCATTGTACTGAGTTCCGTTTACATACTTGAACCAAGCGTTTTCATTTATATAGTCGTACGCACCAATTGGCTGACCTGTGTCCCATCCATTACCAACCACAAAATCTTTGTATTGGTAGCAACCTACTGGTAATCCCGATGTTGAAAGTGTCATGTTTGATGCAATCAACTCTGCCGATTGCCAAACATATGGTCCAGTAGTTGTGTATTGAGTTACTGGATACAGCAAGCTTGTAACAACTATTTGCGATGGTGGATTGCACCGGCAGCAACTTGCATAGCTTGTTGGAGGAACACCATTGCATCCACAAGACGGGCATCTTGCACCCATCCATCTCATTCCGTTTGTCATCTGTACTTCCTAAGCAGGGCATGAGACTTGAACGATGACATATTTTGCACCTTCCTTGTAGCAGGTCAACATTGCACCGGATGCGATTGACTCTTCCCAAGGATTGATAATATCCACATCTGCAAGCCCCGCTGTCTCGTAAGCAGTTCCACCAGAGTTAATCTGCAAGATGTCTGCTGTCCCTGTTCCAAAGGTTAGTCCGCTTGCAGCACTAATTGCTGACGTTGCTGTCAACTGCTTTAAGCTTGATCCAGATGCCTCCCCATCAAAGACCCAGTAAACACCAACCCGTGTAGCACTTATGTAAATACTACCTTCAACAAACTCCTCTGTAGTGTTTACGACAGGTACAGTAAGCGAAGACTTTTCAGAAAACTCCAATGCCGAAAGGTAAACCCTTGTACAATCTTCAGCAGTGCAGACATCACCTGATCTTGCAGCAATGCCATTTGCAGGAGTTTTTACAAAGATAGTTTCTCTTCCCGTTGGCTCTTGTGGCAACGGTGCTCCTGCCATAGCCTTGCGACCAACGTCTGCAAGTGTTTCTGCTATCTCTCTACTGCTGAACGAATAGCTTGCCATTGTTAAACCTGTAAAAAGCCGCCTGCTGCCAAGTTAAATTCCGTTTCTTCTACGGTATCAAATCTGACGTAGTCAGGAGTGTCGTCTGGATCTTTTGCTGTTCCATCCAAGTTCAGCAATCCCACCGCGCCGATTCCTGCCCCACTCTGCTGAAACTGGACTGGATCACCGTTTGCATCAAAGTGCCAATGACCGATCAACGGAACTGATGCCGCATGACCAACAAACAGCGTTCCATTTTCGTCACTTACAACTGTGTAATCATCAACCAAAACAGTGTAGGTAACACGATACTTTTCTGCTGGACCTGCTGCCATTTGAACGCTTTGAGCAACAGCATTGATGTTGGTGATCATTGCTGATTTTGTCACAAATCCTCTATATGTGGTCAAGTTTACTTTGTAGCATCTGTCCAATAAGTCTTGATCAGTAAAAGTGTCTTCAAACTGTGTTATGGTCAATTGGAGAAGAGGTTTTTTTCTTGTGACTGGTTGTTCGATTTCATTTCTTAGACCATCAATTCCGACGCCAAATGCATCTGCAACTGGCAGGAACTTTGTAGATATTGTTTTTGCATTTAAGCTAGGGTCCAAAATGACCGCAGATCCGTTAGGCCCATAAGCAGGAGCACCATGCATTACGATGTCGCGACCTATAACACCCCTAGTCACAACAGGATCAATGTCCGTTACGCTTGTAGGTGGTGTCTCTGGCTGTGGATTGTCTGGCGTTTCTGATTCCTGTGCCTTGCTTTGTTTGCCAGGTTCTGTTGCAAAAGTACAGGTGACTTCAAAAACTGTTGCGTTTGAGTCTAGCCGCCTAACTGATTTGCTGCTGCAAACAGCTAAGGGAATTCCGATGTTTGTTACAGAGTCATACCAAGTGTGATAATTGACCACTGGTATGCCCGGCGCGAACGCAACATGCACATCCGTAACGTCATCAGGTGCAAAGTTTGCATTCGCAGGATCAGTAACAATAACACGATAAACCTGATTCAGAGAAATCTGACAAGACTTCATGCCTCCGCTGTTGTTTGATGAGGCACTGTAGCCTGTCTCTCTCATTTGGCAGACTTCATAAGTCAAAGCCATGTTACTTACCTTTAATTTACTGGAATGACTTGGTTTGCATCAGCTTGCTGCTGACTTGGCTTTAGCTCTTTAATGCTTCTTATTGTTTCGTTGTGTTGTTCAATTTTTAACTGCCTATCTTTCTGATACCTGTCTTCATCTCGCTTTTCTTTTCTTGCATTGTCACGTTGTGTTTTTAGGTAGATAAATTCCTCAATGCTGTTTTGTCTCATCTTTCCAGGTCCAGCAACATCAAGAGCCTGCTCAAGTTTATTTGCTTGTCGTTTTTGTTCTTCTGCTTGATCTTCGTCAATTGCTCTTTTTGATTCCGCTGCCATTGCATCCTTCTTCATTTGCAAAAGCATTCTTTCATCGAGTAAAGACCCGACTGTACCTCTAATCTTTGCTGCATACTCATTAAGTTCTTCCTGCATTTCCATCATGTGACGTTCTTCGTCACTTGCAAGTTCTTTCTGCAACTTGCCTCTTTCTTTAAGATAGTTAAGTGCTTCCTCTTCTGCTTTTGCAGAATCTGCTTCTGCTTTTTTTGCTACCTTCTCAGGATCTTCTTTGACAACACCAGATTTTGCCATTGCTCTTTGAAGCCTTTCATTGGCTTGTTGCTGCTCTTGAGTACGTTTCAATCTTACAAAGTCTTCTGACTGAAAAATTTCCGAAAAACTCCTAGCTCCTAATAAAAAGTCTGCAATTCCATAAATTCCTTCTCGTCTAGCCACGGCATTGTCAAATAGCTGCTTATTCATTGATTGGTTCATTGCCGTTGCATGACGGCCAGGTCCAAATTTATTTCCAAGGCTTCCGAATTTTTCTCCAGTTGTAAAAGTTGGAACGCTAAACTCTCTGGTTGGCATGCCAGCAACTGATTCAAGTCCTCTTGCTTTTTTTCTCGTTCTCTCAAGCTCATTTGCTTCTGCAATCACTTTGGACATGCGGGAAAGGGTTTCGTTTAGAAAATCAAGAACCCCAACAATTGGACCCTGCTTTGACTCTCCAAGATTAGCAAACAAATCGTTAAAGTTGTTTGTGACTAAGTCAAGCTTTCCATTTAAAGTAGTTGCCTTCTTTTCAAGACGACCGAAGTACAGTCCACCTTCGTTGGTTGCTTTGATCAAAGCATTGTTGACATGCTCTGCACTGATTGAACCTTCTTCCATTGCCTTGGCAAAATTTGTCATGCTTACGCCAGCTTCATCAGCAATGATCTTTAGAGAAAATCCAGCATTGATCAGCTGGTTCTTCTCTTGTCCCATCAATTTGCCAGCAGCGTTGACCTGCGCCATTGCTCGCGTGAGGTTGTCGAAAGCTTCTCGTTCGCCTCCTGCTGCAATGCCAAGTCTCTCGACCATGTCTACGATGTTATCAGTCTCAAGACCGTAGGATGCCCAAACCCTTGCGTTCTTAATTAAGCCAGCGGTAGTCAATGAAGACTCTCTAGCAATTTTCCGAAACGCATTTGCTGACTCTTCACCAAACTCTTCACCTAAGAAAACCTTGAGGTCGGTCGCTGCCTCTTCAAGTTCGCCAAACTCTTCTAACATCCTTCCAACTGCAAATGCACCACCAAATCCAACAGCAAGTGCTCCACCTGCTACACCTCCTGCCATAGCACCAATTCCGATACCTCGGCCTACAGCAGCACCACCTCGTCCTCCAAACATCGACGCAGCAGCACCACCGATGTTTGCTAAGTTCATCCGCGACGATGCAGCAGCATTAGCATTCTTTGCTTTTGTGTTTAGAAGCAGTTTGTGAGTATGCTTATTGATTAACGCATTCTCTTGAATGTATTGCGCACGCAATCTTTTCTTTGTGTGCAAATAAGCTTTTTCGTCGATTAGATTAGCTTTAAGTGCCTTGCGTGCTTGCAGCAACTCCTTTTTAAATCTCTCCAAAGGTGCCCGAGTGACAGCAATGTCCTTAGCAAGCTTCCGGCTCATCCGTGCAGCTTTAGTAACACCCTGCGTGAACAAAGAACTATCTGCGATGATGTCATATCGCAGAGCACCGATGCGGACGTTATTACCTGCCACTGGTCAACCTCTTGAGTGCTTCGTCGGGGTCTAGCATGTCTGATGAGGACGTTGTTTGTTGCTCGGCAACTTCAAACGCGATCCACTGATCGACGAGAAGAGGACTGACTGTATTCATCCAGTGACATGGGTCATCAATGCCCAGTTTCTGACAAATCTTGAACACCCAACGCAACCTAAAGTTTTTGTCGAAGTGCTTCACAAGCCGATCTACTCGGCCTCGTCGTTTCCCTCAAGTTCTCCATTGATGAGCATTACTGCCTCAATGAACGGATCGAGCTTGCTCCCATCAAGAGCCAGCAAGTCTTTTGAGTCACCTTCTGTGAACATTGCTTTGCCATCTTTATCGCAGATGTGGTCAATGATCAAATTCACCCTGCGTCTTTGCTTTGACTCATTGGTCAAATTGCCATTCTTGTCAAACATTTCTGCAATGCGTTTTGATCTCTGGAGTTCACTCGAAGGCTTGACGTACAAAACGCCAAGGCCTTCGATGTTTACCTCTTTGACCTCAATCTTGCAGTGATCAAGCAGTAACTGTTTCGTCAGGGAAGTCATCTTCGTAATCCTCTTCGGGCAAGTCATCTGGATCGAACTCAGGTGGCATGACGCCGCCTGAACTGTCACCAAGGATAGCACTGACCTCTTCTTCAATCAAGGATTTGTCAACAGGTGAAACTCTTCCGACGAAACATATCGAGCTTCCGAAATCCCAAGACTTGTAGCCAACCAACGTGCCATCGACAACAACTCGGTATTGCTTGAATACCTCTTTTGCGCCGGTGGCAAGGTTCTTGCCTTCGCAGGGTAGAAGTTCGATATTCATGATTACGACTCAACAGTGAATGCAGGTCCAGTGTCACCATCAAAAGCAAACGTCACGTTGACGACTGCAAGGTTGTTAGTGCTCAAGTCTGGCAAACTGTAATTGGTAATGAAACCAGTACCGATCAAAGTTGCATTGGTTGTGTTTGTTGGATCACCAATGGCAAAGGTAATGGTCAGAGTATCGACAACTCCGACAATGGCATCAAAGTCAAAGGTTGGATCGAAGATGATTTCAAGCTGGCACTCACCGGGGTCGGTAAGGTCACCTGGAATGTACTTCATAAATCCAGTCGTATCGAGGCAACTTGCATCGATCTTGTCTTGCGTCAATTCAGGCAACGTAAGACTGCGTACGCATCCAGTGATAGCGTTGGTCGTCAGGACGGCAGTTGTGCCTTGTCCGGTCATTCCTTGATATGGCATATTTTTTCTTCTCTAAAATGAGTTGTAAGAGATTTCAAAGGTTTGAATTGTGCGAAACAGCCAGTGATCTGTCCCGTCATTTGGTTTATCGACTAAGTATACTCGGCCAGTATCTTGACCAATGCCTTTGATGAATGTGTTGCTGTAGACGCCACGTTCACCGTTTAACGCTGCTCTTGCTGCTGCGTGAAGAGCATCTGCCTGACTTCGCGTTTCGCCGTAGCATTCTACTCTAATTTTTGCAGTTTCAAATCCAACAAACCCACTTAGGCAGTCTTCAGCCGATTCTGAAACGATGTACAGCAGCAATGCAGGCATCACCGAGTCTTCGGGAATGAAGTCAACAGTGACTCGATTGCCTGCTAAGGATGTCACGGTTGCATCGTCAGCAATGATTTGTCGAACTGCGGTAGCAACACTCATTACTTGAAAAACCTTTTCATCCGTGTTTCAATAATTTTAATCATTGCTTGCCGCTGAAGCGGAATGGTTGACTTGGCAGCAGGTGCAAGCCAAGGACGCTGCATGTGCATTTACCCGCTGTCGCGTCCCCACATTACATGTCTGGCTGGAGCCCCTCCGACTCGCGGCTCATGAATGTGACCAAAGTTGTATTGATAATAGTCAGTTCCGACGATTGCTGTGCTAGGTGCTCGTTTTTTGTACTTCAGAGTTTTGCGTGTGACTGCTTTGCTCATGTCGTTTCCGGCAGGCGTGCCGATACGCTTTCTAGGCTTTTGTCCCCACAAATCTCGCGTGCCTGTCTTGCGTGAGTTTCCAAGTTTGCCTGTGTAGGGGATGTTGCGTCTTCCAATAATTGCAATTTGTACTGACGCCTCTGTCTCAACGATCTCAGCCGCTGCTTTGACCGCTGCGCTCATCACCCTGCGGTGAAGTTCTTTAGGCAAATGGTCCC
>Ga0181410_1000590_pt1 | contig 15952 bp, 12 predicted proteins | sample 33SPOviralmetaG_FD_130112 | JGI IMG/M metagenome (GOLD analysis project Ga0181410, IMG submission 130112) | Marine viral communities from the oligotrophic San Pedro Time Series (SPOT) site, San Pedro Channel, CA, USA - 33 SPOT_SRF_2012-06-20 | ecosystem: Environmental > Aquatic > Marine > Strait...
AACAGCTAAAGGTGCTAGATCTACTGGTATAAACCTAGGACCAAAAGGTCCAACACAAGCTGAAAAAGAAAAAGCACAAAGTGACGCTGTTGTTGCTCATAATTTAGAAAACTCTCCTCAAATAAATTGGTCTCAATTTCAAAACATACCTAATAGTCTTCAACAAAACATAATGAGTATAGTGAAAGAAAAAGCTGCGGAAAGAGGCTATCTAACACATTTAACAAAACGCTCAGGAGCTACAGATTTTATTGGTAAATCAGAAATAGCATCACAAATAAATTCAAATGAGGATTTAATAATGAATCATATACCTGGTCAATTAGAGAAATTTAGTGCAATACTTGATGGTTTTCCTGAAGACGCTTATAATAATAACTTTTCTGTAATGAACGATCCTAAAGATGTTACTTTTAATAGTAATTTATCTGCAGGAAAAGGCGAATACAGTATTGATGAAAACTTTAATATTCTTGTTGATGGTAAGTCTGTAAATGAAATTAAACCCCTTGAACCTATTAACTATGAAATGGGTAGTCAAATGTTAAAAACATTTACATCTGCTTATGATAACGGTGTTGCTTTATCTAAAAACGAATTAGGCTTAGCTTCAACAAACTTTAAAATGGCCTTAAACAAAGGTGGTACAGGTGCGTTATTATCTACGGCTTTTGACGATACTATGAGCATGAATGGTACACTTTTAAATCAAGACGATTATCAAAATGAAATAGCAGCTATTAGAGGAGACGATCCAGATGCTAAGATGCAAGCAATAGAAAAAATAAAATTAGCTGTAACAGATGCTTATTTAGAAAAATTAACACAGCAAGCTAATGATGGTGTTGCTTTTAAACAAAGTAAAAATAATCCAACAATTACCACAAGTGGTGATCCGTCTAATATTCCTTTAAATAATATACCTTTAAGCTCGGCAGCTGATTATTTTCTAAACCAACATGATTATGGTGAAAACGCATTAAGTTTTGAAGGTGATGGATCTTTAAGTGCTAGAAGTTTTGGTGATGAGCCAGCAACATCTGATTTAGGTTTATACTTACAAAACAACAATATATTACTAGAAAAAACACCAAGCACAGGTAACACATATGTTATGGATGGTTTAGAAATGGATAAAAATGATTTTCTTGTAAATGTTAAACAACAAGCTGAATTAGAAAGTACTGATAAAAAAGACTCAAATGGAAAAAGATTCAAAAATAAATTTGAATACATAAGAAGTTTACCAGATATACAAAAAATAGAATTAATGAAAGAATATGCAGATGAAATAAAAGAAGGAATTTCTGGTGGTTTTACGTTAAGACCTCTTAAACTATCTGGTGACAACACAGGGGAAAGAAAAAAATTAAACAGAATTAAATTTGACATCAATGATACAAACTCTTTTCAAAGAGCTATAAATAAACTATCTAAATTAAATTAATATGCCAGATCCTAACAGCAATGTTGATCCTTTTTTGGAATTGCTTGATATTTTTGACCCTCCAAGCGAAGAAAATCAAAACATTTCAAATGAAGATCAAGATTTATTAAGTTTATTTTCAGATCCTGATAAAAAAGTATCTAAATCTACATATCAAAAAACTGAAACTAAATTTGTACCTTATTCCAAGAATAGTGGCCGAGGTTCTTGGGTTACAACAAAAGGACCCGAATACACGTCTGATCTTGACGAAGCAAAATATACTAAAACTCTAGACAACGGAGATACAGTAAATCTTTCATTAGTGGAACTTTCTGATCCTAAGAAAAATCCAGAACTCAACCAATACATATCAGATAAAAACGAAGAATTTGATAAAGAAGATCTTTTCAAACCATATGAAATAGAAGGTTATTATTCGCAAAAAGAAGGTTACACTATAGGTGGTGAAACTGTTAAACCCTATGAAAAAGAACTAAACGATAATAGAATTCTTTTAAATGAGTTGTCCGAAAAAGGCATGATGCATAAAATACCAGAAGAGTTTAGGTGGGATAACGATATATCTAATGATAATGGTGTTTTAGAAGTTACTGACGAAATACTTGAAGCTTATACTAGAAGCAAATTAAAAGATGGTATTTTAATGAACGGCATACAGGATCAATGGACCGACATATTAGAAGACATGCCAGATGGAGTAAGAGAAGCTAATCTACTAGAAAGACAAAAAAGATACGACAACGCTGATGCTAACAACTATGTAGATGATCAAGATAAGTTCATGTTAAGCGCTAAAGCTTTTAATAGCGATGAAAAAGTAAAAAAAGTTTTAGACTTTGAAGAAAACGTATTAGACAAAGACTTTGTTTTTGAAAATATTAATAATGAAGATCTAATATCTCTTAATGGCAAGCAAGTGCCAGTATCTTTGTACGAGGACTACGAAGCTAATTCTCTTGGTGTAAAACAAAAACAGTTAGAACTACAAGGGCAATATAGTGATTTATTAAGCAGAAGAGATGAAATAAAGAATGCTGGTGTAGAACTAGATTTATTAGTTAGAGATTACAGTATAGCTTCAAAGTTTGGTTATGTTGCAATGCACGGTTTAGGAAATTTATTTGTTGGAGCTGGTGAATATTTAGAAGCTGGTGGTAACATAATACTAGACAGGTTTGATGGTAGTACTAAAGAGGAAAGAGGGACAACATTTATTGCTGATTACGGTAAAAAAAGAAGAGAAAACAACGATAAGATGATGAAGAAGTTTTCTAGAGACGTAGAGTTTAATTCAGATTTGTTTGACGTAAATAATATGGCTAGATTTTTAGCTGAAGAAACAGCTAGACAAGCCCCTATATTCGCTACAATAGCGGCTACCGGTGGAGTTGGTGGGGCTTTGGGTATAACTAGTAATTTAGGTAGAGCAGGTTTCTCAGCAGCAACTCTAGGCGTTATGACTGGTGGTCAGCAAATAGGCGACATGAATTATCAAGAACAAATATTATTAGGTATGGACATACAGAAATATGGCCAAGACTTAGAATATAATAATAAAAACTGGTCCGACATGGAGAAGTTTTTAATAGGTACTGGATATGGTGCTGCTGAAGGAGCTTTAGGTACTATGCCTACAGCTTTGTTGTTGAATAGAGGTTTTGAATTTATAAAAAAAAGAGGTTTAAAAGAAATATTTGATCTAAGATTAAAAGATATTTTAAAACAAGGTAGCGTTGGTGTTGCCGCAGAGGCACCAACAGAGGGTTTAACCCAACTTGTTCAAAACGGTATAATGATAGGTTTTGGTGATAAAGATGTTAATCTTTTCGATGGCGTTGGTCATGCTACGTTTTCTGGTGGGTTTTTTGGCTTTGCTCTAGGTGGTAGTTCTGTTGCTATGGGTATGGCTATGCAAAAGTTTATGCCTAATGAACTTAACAAAGACATGCAACAACGTTTTGATCGTTTAGACGATTTGCAGATGAACTACAATAACTTAGACGGTAGAACATCAGCTGCTAAAGATATAAAACTAGCAATTGAAGCAGAGAAAAAAGGCATAAATGATCAAATGATAATGTTTAACGAGCGCGTTAAAGATGTGTTAGGTGATAAAAAAGTATACGAAGATTTTATAGATGTTTCAAAAACAAAATCTGAAATAAGAGCTAAAGCTCGTAGAATAGCTGAAGATCCAGAGATCGACGACAGGGTTAAACAAAAAATGATAGATAACTTAACTATAGGTTATTTAAATGCCGATACTATTTTAAATCAGATGCTTGGTGAAAACAACCCTAATAGATATTTAGCGTTACAAACCAAAGACCCTAAAAGATATAATAAAATACAGGAAAAAGCTAAACTTAATTTAAAAAATCAAGGTTTTGATATAACAGATAAAAAACTAGCTTCAGAAGCTTATGATTTATACCTTAGAGAAGAAATTGATATTGACGTAAAAAATACAAAAAAGCTACTTGAACAACTTAATTTAACCGATAGGGTTAATTATACGTTTTGGAATACAGAAGCGGCTGCTAAAGAAGATGCAAAGAAAAAACTAGACAAAGGAGGTTTAACTCAAGCAGAACAAGATTTTTACGAATCTATATTAGCTTCTAGACCTGGTTCACTGAATGGTATATCTACACCTCTTGAAAATGGTAAATACTTGTTGGCTGGTGTTGTAGACACGATGGTTAACAACGAAAGAACACGCACAGCTATGCACGAGTTAGATCATATTATAATGTGGGATGCGTTATTAGACAAAGGTAAAACTAAAGGAAAATGGAAACCTATGGCTGACGCTATAGAAGCTTACTTGAAAGAATATAATCCATCTTTATATACAAAAATGTTTGTTCCTATAGTTGGTAGAAGTCAGGCTGTAGCTTTGGGTAAAGATGGCAAAGCAGATCCTATGGAAGTTGTAATAAACTTTATGGAAAGAATTGAAGAAGTTGATTTAAGTAACAATGGCCAAGCTGGTAATTTATTTGCCTATTGGTTTGGGCAAGAAACTAATAAAGCCATAGGTAAAGACATAAATTGGAAAAACACAAACGACGTAGTTACCTTCATAAGGCAAATGGCCGGAAAAATTAAAAATGGGGAATTTACCAGACAGGATTTAGAGAACTTAAGAAAAAGCGAAATACTTAAAAAAGAAAATTTAGATCAAAAAGATGTTGACAACGCCGCTAAATCAGAAACTTTAGCGTTTGAATCAGTAGAGAAACTATGGAATAAAGATACGTGGAACAGTTTATCTGAAGAACAAAAAATAGGTATTGCTCAAACAGCTGGTTTGTATTTAGAAAACTATTTAAAGAAAAGAATAGGTAATATAGTTTCTACAGAAGAAGGGCAAGATGAAAAAAGAGAAATAGAACTTTTAGCTTTAGTAAATAAATTTACAGGGCTTGATACTAGAAAAGAAGACATAAAAGATTCTTTTGCTTATAATAGAGGTTTAATAAACTTAATAGCTGGTAAACCTGGTAAGAAAAGTGGTTTTAATCCAGATAAAAACGATTCAATGATGGCTTGGGTTAATTCTGAGCTAGGTAACAGATTACTAGAGGTTGCTAAAGGTTCTGGTAAATTTGGTAGATTTGAAAAAAGTATAGATCTTACAACATCAGAAGGTGCCCCTGCTTTTCAAGTTGCTTCTACAGACTTAAGTCCAGATGCAATGCAATCAACTTCAGAAGAGTTTAACAAAACTAGACAGATACTAGAAATATCTGAAACTAACCCTATATATGACAAAACTCTAAAAGTCAATAAAGACGCTTTTCTTAACTTAAAAGATACTAAAGGTAAGACTAAGGGTAAAACTGTACAAGAACTGCTTACAATTAACCCTAGAAGAGCTAGAACTATTATGCAAGAGTTTGCTACTAAAAATCTTAGAGCAGACGTTACTAGTGTTATAGGTCCTCAAAAATCACAGAAGTTTAAAGACTTTATAAGAAACGAACAAAAATTACAAACTCTAATTAACTTGGTAGCTGTAAAACATAGATCAAGTTTTCCTTTCTTTAGCAATGAAGAAGGTAAAATGAGTGTTGGACAGTCCAAGGCAAATATAAGAAGTGATCAAGGTTCTTTTGTTTCAGATGTAAAAGCTGGTAATACAATATGGACACCAATACAAATGGCAGACATGTCTAAGTCTGAAAAGTCGGACTTTATTAATGAAGTTGAAAAAGCTTTTGTTGATGGTTTAAAAGTTAAAGAGTTTGCTGTAGATGGAACTATAGAGTATAACGGAAGAGAAACCGTACATAAAGCATTGAAAGATGCTTTAGCAAACGAACTAATGTTAGATGCTACTTTTACAGCAATGAAACTTTCACCTGATTTTAATGCTAGGTTTGAAGGTAATTTAAGTGTTATAGCAGAAAATATAAAAAGAGATCCTAATGTTGCGTTTTCTGAATCATATTATGAAGCTGTTTATGATGGTAGTGTCAAAAAATTAGCTGATGCGGTTATGAAAAAAGGATACGACTCTGTTTATGATTATAAAGGTAATCTAAAAGATGAGTACAAGTCTTTTTCTGATTCAGCTGCTGAAATAGTAAAATCAGCATATGAACTAGCTATAATACCAGATGGTAAAGTTGCTAGATTTATGACTGAGTTTAAACAAAGCGGTATATTTCCTAAAGGCTTAAAGAAAGCTTTTAATAAAGCTTTAAGTGGTAAATCTGATCTTGAGACAAGAATGAATTTTGCTATTCAGGCTGAAATATATGCTAAAGAACTAGGTAAAGAAGTTATAGAAATAATGACTCCTGGTAAAGATATAGCTATGTTAGGTTTTATAAATAGAGTATTAGATCCTGCTGGAAGAAAAGTTGATGAAGTAGCAACATTAAAAAGAAAACAAAAAATAGCAAACGATTTAAACATAACCGTTGAAGAGTTAAACAAAAGAAAAGAAGGCAAGGGTCTTACTGTTTATAAAAAAGGTGTTACAGGTGATTTTTATAAGTTTCAAAATGGTTTAAAACAAGATTTAAAAGGTACAAAATCTGATATACCTTTAGATAAAAACGGTAAACCAATTATAGATTTTAGTAAGATTAGGCTTATGAACACTGGTATATCTGGAGGTTTATTCGCTAGAATAAATAAACTGTTAAACGATCCTAAGCTTAACGCGGCGCAGAAGAAAGAAATATATGAAAGAGATTTAATGCAAGAAGTTAAAGACGCTAACATAAATAATAAACTTTTATTTAAACATATAGTTAGAAAACTTGTAGATAGCAAGATTAGTGATTTATCTAAAATGCAACTTTTACAGCTACAAACACAAGCTGTTGAAGGTCTTAGGGCTTTAACAGGTTTAAAATACATAACTTTTACAGACAAACCTATAGGTACTTTGAAAGGCGAGCATTTAGCAGATAATGGTGGAAGTATGATAGATATTGGTAAACTATTATTTGAAAGCAAAAAGTTAACAGATGAACAAATAAATAATAGAATAGATGAGATAGCTGAGTATCACGATCAATGGTTAGAAAACAGAACTATATTAGATAAACTAATTGATGCTTTTGATACTAATAACCCATTTAAAGATCTTAGAATATTAATAGTAAAATCAATAGGTAGATTAGGTAACGTATTTGCTTTTGATTTAAGACCAGCTGAAACTTTAATAAAAGAAAGAGAAAACGATATTAGAGTAAAACAAGAGATTAGTAAATCTAAAAAAGCTACAGGCGTGTTACAAGCGGCCAACAGTTTGTCCGCGCCTGCGAAAGGTATAAGTGTTTTTGATTTTGATGATACGTTGGCTAAGTCTAATAGTAAAGTAGGTGTTACAATGCCTGATGGTACTACTAGAAAAATAAATGCAACCGAGTTTGCTTTAGAGTCTGCTGACTTAGAAGCAGCTGGTGCTAAGTTTGACTTCAGTGAGTTTAGCAAGGTTGTTGATGGTAAAAAGGGGCCACTAGCTGATCTAGCTTTAAAAAGACAAAATAAATTTGGATCTGGTGATATATTTGTTTTAACGGCTAGACCACAAGAAGCGGCGTATGCTATACATGCGTTTTTAAAAGGCATAGGCTTAAACATACCTATAGATAATATAACTGGTTTAGAAGATGGTAGACCAGAAGCTAAAGCTGATTGGATAATAGATAAAGTAAATCAAGGTTACAATAACTTTTATTTTGCTGATGATGCTATTAAAAATATAAAAGCAGTAAAAGACGCTTTAAAAGATGTTGATGTAAAGGGTAGAGTTGAACTAGCTTTTAGCAAGTCAGAGTTAGAAATAAAGATAAATGAGATAATAGAACACCAAAGTGGTGTAAATAAAGATGCTACATATTCTAAAATAGTAGCTGAAAGAAAAGGTATGAACAAAGATAAGTACACTATGTTTTTACCTCCGTCTGCAGAAGATTTTGAAGGTTTGCTATATTATCTAGCTGGTAAAGGTGATCAAGGTAGTAAAGATTTAGCTTGGTTGCAAGATAACTTATTTAAACCTTACTTAAAAGCTGTTGACGCTATTAATATAGCTAAAACCTCTATAGTAACTAACTTTAGAAATCTAAACAAACAATACAAGGGTGTTGGTAAGAAATTAACAACGTTAATGCCAGATGGTAACTTAACTTATGATCAAGGTATTAGAATATACATATGGAACAAACAAGGTCAAGAAATACCCGGTATATCTAAGAGAGATTTAAATGGCGTTTTAAAAGAAATAAACAAAGATCCAAGGTTAAAAGAATATGCTGATCAAATACAAATAGTAGGTAGCAATATAGATGGTGTTTATGCACCAGCTAAAGATGGTTGGCAAATAGGTAGTATATTAGGTGATCTTGATAACTTGTCAAATAAAGTTGGTAGAAAATCATTTTTAAAAGATTGGATAGAAACAAAAGACGCTGTTTTTACACCTACTACTTTAACTAAAATAGAGGCTATTTATGGTACTAGATATGTTGAAGCTTTAAAAGACATATTATGGAGAATGGAAAATGGTACCAACAGGCCTAGCGGTGCTAATAGAGCTACAAACAGTTGGTTAAATTGGATAAATAACTCTGTAGGTACTATAATGTTCTTTAACAGAAGATCAGCGTTATTACAAGGTATATCGTTTATTAACTTTATAAACTGGAACGATAATAACATGTTAAAAGCAGGTTTAGCATATGCTAACCAACCTCAGTTCTGGAAAGACTTTGCTATGATATGGAACTCATCTAAATTAAAACAAAGACGTAGAGGTTTAAAAACAGATTTACAGTGGCAAGAAATAGCTAATGCTGCTAAAAACTCTAAAGACAAGTTTAACGCCGCTGTATCTTGGTTATTACAAATAGGTTTTACACCTACACAACTTATGGATAATTTTGCTATTGCAGCGGGTGGTGCTCCTTTTTATAGAAACAGGGTTAAAACCTATGTTAAACAAGGTATGCCGCTAGCGCAAGCTGAAGCAAAAGCTTTTGATGATTTTTCTGAAATAGCTGAAAAGACACAGCAATCAGGTGATCCGGCTTTAGTATCTTCAGAACAAGCTAGTCAACTAGGTCGTTTAGTATTAGCTTTTCAAAACGTTACACAACAGATGACTAGGTTAATGAAGAAATCAGGTACAATGCTAGTTAAAAGGCAAAAGTACCCTGGTCAAACTCAGTTTCAAAGTGACATGACAAATGTTAGTAAAATAATATATTACGGAGCAATACAAAACTTTATATTCACGTTTTTACAAAACGCTATGTTTGGTTTATTACCAGGTTTTGAAGGTGATGAAGATGATGATTATGAAAAGCAAATGCTTAAAGAAAGTGAAAAGAAAGCTAGACAAGCCAACAACATGATAGATACTTTATTAAGAGGGTCTGGTCTAAAAGGTGCTGTATTATCTACTTTAAAAAATGTTATTATGCAATATCAAAAGCAAGAAGAAAAAGGTTTTAGAGCTGATCACGCATATACTTTAATTGAGCTAGCTAACATATCACCACCTATAGGTTCTAAAGCTAGAAAACTTTATGGTGCACATCAAACTAAAAAGTTTAATCCAGATCTTTTAAAAGAAAGAGGGTTTGAAGTTATGGCTGATGGTAGATTAAATTTAGCACCAGCTTATGAAATAATAGGTAACTTATCCTCAGCTACATTGAACTTGCCTTTAGATAGAGTTGTTAACGAACTTCAATCATTAGTTGAAGCTACTGACAATAGAAATTCAACATGGCAAAGAATAGCTTTAGCATTAGGTTGGAGGACTTGGGATGTTGGTACTAAAAACGAAGAGGAAGATTTGATAAAAATTATAACAAAAAGAAAAAAGAAAGCTGAAAAGCAAAAAATTAAGAGAAAAGCAAAGCAAGCCGACCAAGATTTGCTAGACTTACTTTAAATTAAACACTAAACAAGTAATAATTAAAGATAAACACTCACTAACTATGAAAAAAATATTAATAATACTATGCGCTTTAATTAGCTTCAATGCTAATGCTCAATTTTTTGAAAATGTCTACAAAGACTTTTTAAAATACGGTACTATATATGGTGCTGGAGACATTAGTAACTCTGTAGAAGCAACTGAAAATGTTTTCTTTGTTAGAACTGGTGAAGGTGGAAGTTTATATGACATACCAGTTGTAGTAGACGATACACCTAAGTACCCTTTTGATTACAGATTTGGTTTTGGTATTAGAAAACTAGCTAGGTTTGATTACGAAAGAAAACCTAAAAACTTTTACGATGGTACAGAAAATCAATTAGCTTTTTCTGCACCTACATCTGCTTTTAAGGGTTTAGAATATCAATTTCATTTTGAAGAAGAAAGATTTAGAGGTGAAGAATATAAAAACCATAGGTTTTTTATAAAACATACGGGTAAATATCACATTGTAAAAGCAGAATCTAGAGCTGTTGGTAAAATAAACTTAAAGTATCAATCAGCAGAGGTTAGAGCTAGATTACCTATTGGTAATAAATTTAGTATATCAGCAGGTGCAATATATAGAACACATGATAGAACTTACGGATATAATCCAATAGAGATATGGTTAAACGAAACCATACAGTATGATTGGAATCCAGGCGTAGATTATCCTGCCAATCCATGGTACTCTTTAGGGTATGAATATGGTTTTAGTGATCACTTTACTACGTACACTGATGATGAAACCGGAGAACAAACTCAAGATTGGATATGGAAAGACGAAGATGGTAATATAGTTGCTTATACAGATCTTGAATTTAGAGAAAATATTTTTACACAGCTAATGAATAGATACAATGGAGAGCAATGGGACTTAATAGATCCTTTTGGTGAAATCGCACCTATTGTAGGTTTTGACTACTACCATTATAAAAATAAATTTTGGTTACATGCTTATGGTAATTATATATTACCTTATCACAAGTACATAAAAGGTGATGAAGCTGTAAGTTATCTTAATAGAAACAACTGGGGTAAAGGTGGTTTAATACAAGATGCTAAACTAGAACAATGGGAGGATTATTCAGCTGGTATAAACCTAGGTTGGAAAATGAGTAAACATTTTGGTGTTTTTGTTGAAGGTGAATACTCTAAAGTATGGGATAGTAAGTTATTTAATACTTCAATTGGATTAAATTATACCTTTAAATAATGGCAGAATTATCAGAAAAATCAGAAGTTAAACTAGACATAAAAACACTAATAGGTATAATAATAGGTATTATATCTGTAGCTGGTATATGGTTTGATTTAACAGCAAAGATAAGTAACATAGACACCTCACTTGTTAGATTAGAATATAACCAAACACTAAACGATGAGTTTAGAATAAAATGGCCTAGAGGTGAAATGGGTGCTTTGCCAGATGATGCTAAGCAAGATTTAAGAATTGAATACCTACAGAAAGATGTAGAAAAACTTATAGCAACAATCGAAGAACTAAAAGAGAAAAAATAATGGCAAAGAATTTAGATGAAAATTATAAAATAGGTTTAGATATTGACGGTGATGGTAAACCTGATTTTGGACTATCATTAAAAACAATAGGTGCTGTAATATTTGCTATAATATCTTTAGCGGGTGTTTGGTTTAGTTTAAAAGCTGATATAGCTTTAGCTATGGAGATGCCTGAGCCTACTATATCCAAAACAGAGTGGGAGTTAAAAGATGAATTAATTCGTAATACTATAATGGACACGCAAGATGATGTAGAAATGATATTAGAAAAACTAGATAAACTAGACGAAAGAATATACGAGATACAAAAAAATAGATAACATGAGAAATTTAATTTTATTATTAATTTTAATACCATTCATATCATATACACAATCAGACGTGCCAGATGAATACTGGATAGATGATGCTGATTTCGAGCAAAAAATAAGTGGAGGAGCTTTTGATGAAACGGATATAGTTGTTGTAGAGTTTTGGGCAGAGTTTAATAAAGAAAACTGTTTTAACGAATGGGAACAGTTAGATGTACCTTATTATAGAGTAGATATATCTAAAGCACCACAAGCAAAGAAAAAATATAGAGTGCGTATGGCACCTACAATTATGATATTTAATCAAGGTTCAAAAGAAAAAGTTTTTAAAGCTGGTTTAGATCTTTTATTACCTACTGATTTAAATGAAATACAAGAATCAATAATAGAAATAAACAAAGCAAGTAAATTTGAATAAAATGAAAAAAATGGTAAAAGTATTTTGGGACTGGGTGTTTAGCAAGACAACAGTAGATGAAAAGGTTATAGCGGCGGCTAAAGAAACAAAAAAAAGAGTTAAAGCGGTTAAACAAGAAATGAAAGATGTTGTTAGCGCTGTAAAAGAAGTTAGCAACCAAGTCGGAGACATAGCAGATGCTGCTAAAGGTAAATCAAGAAAAGGTAGAAAAAAGAAAAATGTTAAGTAAACACGTAAGTCTACACGAAGGCGTGTATAGCAGAACAGCAGAAAGGCTTGGGATAAAAAACGATCCCACTGATGAACATTTACTAAATATGATAACTATATCAGAAAAAGTATTTGAACCTCTTAGAAAGCATGTAGGAGCTCCTATAAAGATAAATTCATTTTATCGTGGACCTGAACTTAATAAAGCTATTGGCGGAAGTTCTAAATCACAACATTGCAATGGTCAAGCGATTGATATTGACGATACATTTGGTCACGCTACTAATGCAGAAATGTATCAGTGGATAAAAGAAAACTTAGATTTTGATCAAATGATATGGGAATTTGGTACTGATGAAAACCCAAACTGGGTACATATAAGCTATGTGTCTGAAGATAAAAATAGAAACAGATGTTTAAAGGCTTACAAAGACGAATTTAATAAAACTAAATATATGGTCATATGAAAAAATTATTATTATTATTATTGTTTATATCAAGTTGTACTGTTTACAAACAACCTAAACCAAAACCATTACATGTGTTAGTGGTTACAACAGAAGGTGACACATTAAAGTTACCTATAGGTGTTATAAGACCTATATACAATTATAATAATATAACATATCCACAAAGATATTACCCTAACTATTACTATCCTAATTATAATTTAATACATAATAATCAAAAACCTATTAACAACAACAACAATTCTAACAATAATACAGATAACAGCACTAGTAGCAGACCTGCTACATCTAGTGAAAACGAAGTAATAAGAAAAAATAGATAATTATGAGTTACATGAACAAAATAAAGTCGTCCGTTTTAAAGTATACTGCTAAAAACGAAGGCCAAGACGCACTAGCGAGAAAAAATCCTAAAGTTGCTAAAAACATGGGAGTAACTGAATTGCAAGACGGAACACCTTTGACTAAAAAGAAAAAAGGTAAAGGTTTAAAAAACACTTGCTGGAAAGGTTATGAAGCAATTGGTATGAAGAAAAAAGGTGGTAGAAAAGTACCTAACTGTGTACCTAAAAAGAAATAATATGACTTGGCTACAAAAACATTTACAAACATCTAAATCAACTGATTGCCCTGATTGTGGCGACTCGTGTGGTTGTTCCTCTCCTTTAACTAAAAAGAAAAAACCTGATGTAAGAAAAACTACAAAAGGTAAAGGTCGTAACTTTCGTACTACAAAAGAAGGAGCTGGTATGACAGCTAAAGGTGTAAAAGCTTATAAAGCAAAAAACCCAGGTAGCAAATTAAAAACAGCTGTAACCGGTAAAGTCAAACCAGGTAGCAAAGCCGCTAAACGTAGAAAGTCTTTTTGTGCTAGATCAAAAGGTTGGACAGGTGAAAGAGGTAAAGCCGCTAGACGTAGATGGAAATGTTAATATAAAAAAAGGGGCTTTCGCCCCTTTAATTATTTCTACCCGTCACAACTCAAACACTCTTCACTAGTTGCACTTGCAGCTATATCTCCTCTAAGTACTGATTCGGTACGCATGTAATACAAAGTCTTAATACCTTTCTTCCAAGCATCTAAATGAACCTTGTTTATAAACTTAGGTTCTGCTTCAGATGGAAACGCTAGGTTCAAACTAACACTTTGATCTATATACTGTTGCCGTATACCAGCTTGATTAATTAGCTCTAGCTGATTTATTTCTTTGAAAGTTCTGAAGACTTCTTTGAGCGGTATATCGTGATCGCCCAATGTAATTTTCTCTAATGCTTTTACGTCCTGCACCGAGCCCCCGTCCTTTAAGATTTGGTCCCATATTGTTTTATTGTTTAAATTATTGTCGTTTAATACTTTTTCTAAAGTAGGGTTTTTACGTATGAACGTACCTTTTGCAGATTGATCTGTAAACACGTTAGCAGCCCAAGGCTCAATTCCAGGACTAATATTCCCAGATAACTTACTATTGCTAACAGTAGGAGCAATAGCTCTAAGATGAGTGTTCCTAAATCCGGTGCCCACACACCAAAGCGGCTCGTTAAATGCTTCAGCCAGCGCCATGCTCGCTCTTTCCGATTCAATCTTAATCTGTGAAAATATTCTTCTTGTTTCATATTGTGCTAATAATCCTTCAAAAGGTAAACCTTTTTGTTGTAAATATGTATGCCATCCGACCACACCAAGACCTAATGCTCTACCTTTTTCAGCAGATCTTACGGCGTTTTCGAACCCTCTTCTATTTTTTGCTTTTTGTATAAACTCTTCTAATACTCCATCTAAAAACCATATACTATCATATATTAAATTAGAGTTTTTCCATTCATGATATTTAGATAAATTTAAACTAGACAAACAACATATGAAACTGTGGTTCTCATCTGTATGTAATGTAATTTCACTACATATATTTGTCATATGCACTTTTAATGCATTATCCTTATAAGCTGAAGGGTTGTTTTTATTAACATTACCCTTAAACATAATATAAGGTTCTCCTGTTGCTTTACGTTTCTGTAATAACTTACCCCATTTACGTCTAGAAACCTTATCCCCATCTCTTAGCTTTCTCATAAACTTATCACCAACTACAGCACATTGATGTAGATTAAGTGATTGTCTATTTACATCTCCTTTTGGTTCTCTTATTTCTAACCAGTCTTCAAAGTCTGGGTGCTCAATGTTTATATTAACAGAGGCAGCACCTCTTCTTACAGATCCTTGATTTGTTGCTAGTATTGTGGAATCATATATTTTACAGAAAGGTACAACACCATCTGATGTACCATTACCAGTTATATTAGCGCCAGCAGGTCTAATTTGATTTATACCTATACCAACACCACCACCGTGTTTAGCCAATAACATCATCTCTAGATTTTTTTGACCTATATCAATTATGCTATCAGCAACATCAATACCAAAACAACTTATTGGAAAACCTTTATCAGTACCAGTATTACTAAGCACAGGACTAGCAAGACAGAGCCAACCTTTCCAGATGTAATCAAAAAAGATGTCCTCCATCTCTTTTTTCTGTAATCTATTCGCAACTGTTTTAGCAACTCTTCTGTACGCTTGTCTTGGTGTTTCATCTTCTAATAAATATCCTCCTTGTATTGTTTTCTTATATACGTCGGACTCCGCCCAACTTGGGTAATCTACCCCTTTTTTCCATCTATTGCTCCACATATTATAAAGTTATTAAGTGTTTTATCCATGCAACTAAACCATTAAGGTTTAATGCTACTAAATTCCATTGTTTTCTTGATCCTGTTTGAATCATAACGCAAACAAAGCCGAGTATGTATAGCACTGGTTCTAGCGTCCATTGAGCAGCAATTAAAAACCCTGCACCCATATAACCAATCCTAGTAGCTATACGCTCACTCGGTTTTAATTTTCGTTTTCTTTCTACTAAAAATCTTCTTATCTTGTAGTTTACCATACGTCTTCGAAATCTTCTCCTTCGTTTGCTTTACTATAGTCAGTTGACCTAATCGCGAAAAAATCAGTGTGGGTATGACCCCCAGTAAGATGATAGAACCAATCCAAATTATTCGCTGCTTCTTCGTCATATGAGAAGTACGATCCGAGATCCAAGTAACCAAGTTCTTGTAGCC
>Ga0181410_1000592_pt1 | contig 15946 bp, 28 predicted proteins | sample 33SPOviralmetaG_FD_130112 | JGI IMG/M metagenome (GOLD analysis project Ga0181410, IMG submission 130112) | Marine viral communities from the oligotrophic San Pedro Time Series (SPOT) site, San Pedro Channel, CA, USA - 33 SPOT_SRF_2012-06-20 | ecosystem: Environmental > Aquatic > Marine > Strait...
CTTTGGTACTCGTACTGAGGAAGATTTACTTTATAGAAAAGAATTAGAAATGATACAAGAAGAATTACCAAACTTTGAATATGTACCTGTATTATCAAGAGAATTCAGAAAAGAATTCAGAAAGGGATATGTACACGAACACTATCTTGATTTAATTGATAGTACGCAAGAAAAACCTTGGGTATATTATTGTGGTTGGGATAGAATGATATCGGAAGGTAGACAGCATCTTGATGAAAGAGGATTTGAAATGATGAAAGATATAAGAGTAGAAATATTTGGATAAATTATAAACTATGAAAAAATATAGATTAGAATTATATGGTTGGGAAGTTGAAGCAACTGGACATTCACTAACAGATAAACAAGTAAAAGATATTAAATCCTTAATCAAAAAGGAAGAAGTTGATGAACTGTGGGAAGTTAGACATGAGATTGAAGAAAATGAGATTTTAAATGATTGGTGGAGTCCAGATTTATTTCACGAAACATCTCCACTTGATAACTCAGCACTCTATTGTTATCTAAATGATGAGGATGGAAAGGAAATAGCAAAATGGCCATTTCACGATATGGTTCATGCTTGGGAAGTTTTAGGTGATGATGAGGGGATGGAGATAAATTCAACTCATTGTGCAATACCTGAATATATAAAAGATGTTGATAATGTATTATGTTCCTTTGATGAAAATAAAGGAGGACTTCAAGAATATGAATTTGAATCAGATACTATACCAACTCCAAAAGATTTTTATTATTCCAATGGTTGTATAGAAACACCTGATGGGGATTGGGATATAATAGATAAGTTATTCTTTAAAGGTAAAGAATTAGATGTAACCGATTATGGAGATAATACAGGTAAAGCATCAACCGTAGAAATTTACATGAAAGATGATAAGTTTATCAGATAATGAATAATCAGTTAAAACATCAGTTAAAGGCAAAAGAATATAGTTCACTACCACAAAAGATAATGATGGAGAAATGGGAAGCATCAGGTAGAGATTTACATACCTATTGGAATTCTATTGAATGGGATTCATCTTGGTTAAAACACGATACACCTGAAGAACGATATGCTAAAGATGTAACACGAGAATTTAATAGACATCCTTTTAAAGAGTATATAGAAAAACCTAAAGAATATATAGAATTATGAGTGCAAAGAAATGGTTAAATGATAACGAATGGCCAAATAAACCTATCGATTCAGATGCGTGGTCACATTATACTCACTTAAATATACTCATGGAAGAATATGCAAAACACTATATGAAAGAACAACTCAAGAATATAAGTAACAAGATTAATCTAAATAAATTCATATAATATTTGGATATGTCAAATATATTTTGTATATTTGTATAAATATTAAAACATAAAACTATGGCTTATAACCCATTTCGATGGTTCACAGAAGGCAAATATCGAACCAAACCTTTAAAATCAAAGTTCCCACTTCTATTGAAGATTAGAAATGGTGATTTTGAATACTCACCTTTCTTTTTAGAATCAAAGGATAATGATAAACTTTATGATGAGATGTTCCAACAATATATGGAAACATCTCAAATCAGAGATATCAATGATAGAAAAGTAGAAGCACATGAATATGCTAAGATGAAAAGAATCAAAGCACAGAAGTTAATGGAAAAGGGAGTTGAAGAAGAAAAAAGTAGGTTACATGAATTAAAAAATCAACTAGAATTAGAATTTGGTAAAGATTTGTGGGAAAAATGTTTGGAAAAGCAAAGAGGAAAAGGTACTACCGAAGATATGTACTGGTGGTATAAAAAACAATGTAAGATGGGACAAACACCATCAGAGATAGCTATCGCATTAGGTAGAACAACAACGAAAGGATTACGGTGATTAAAAAAATATATTGTTTTGGTACTTCACATACAAAGGGAGCAGGATTTCATGACCCTCAAGCTAAAGAACTTTATAAAGATATTGTTGATAATCCATCAATGGAATCGTGTTCATGGCCAGGTATATTTAAAACGTATTTAAAAAATGATATAGAGGTAATAAATTTATCTGAATGTGGAGCTGGGAATGAAAGAATATATAGATTAGTTTTTGATTTAATATCAAATCCAAAGTTTAATAAAGATGAAACTCTGTTTTTAATAGAAACAAGTAATCTTGGTAGAAAAGAATTTTACTCTAATACAGTTGATGATTATGTAATTTGTAATTTTGATACCAATAACCCATCTGCAGGAAATTTTGATGTTGTTAAAGAATATTATAAAGAAGAAGGTAACTTACCAAAAGATGTAAAGAAAAAATACAGAGATTTTTTAATTGAAACTACTCACTTTCATTCGTCATTAAAGAGATTACAAATGAATTTATTATTTTTTCTAAACTTTTTAGAATCATATGATATAAATTTTGAACTTACATCATATGATGAAGAAATATTTTCTCCAAATCAAATTAAATCTTTTCATAAAAAATATAGTGGAATAAAATATAACTTTGATGGAAAAAATTCTAACACCTGGTACAATGATGGATATGGTGGTTCTAAAAAATATTTATTTGATAAAGAAACTCAGAATATTATAACTGATGGACACCAAGGATATTGGTGTAATGAAATTGTAGCCAAAACAATTTATAATCATCTAATAGATAAAAAATGGATTAATGGAATTACAAAAGAAATAAAGAGTTCACACAAGGATTTTTTAGAATTTAAAAAGAATTTAAGATTTGATAATTTTTTAATTTAAATCAATTATAATATATATTAGTATGGGCAATGTAGTTACAAAAATAATCAAAATGATTGAATCAACAAGAGATTCAATGCAAGGGATAGGAACAAGACGTTATATTGATTTATATTATATAATGTATGGTACTTCTGAAAAGAAATATATAGAAAAAATATTTAGTAATAAATTAAAATCATTTTACACATTATAAGAACTAAAAACAATGTTAAATGGAAATTGTAAAAAGCAGATATAATAACGATAGAGTTATTGAAAAAGTATCACCAACAAGATTAAGAATAATGGGAGATTCCCTCATCATTAGGAGCTCCGAAGATAAAGATGGAAACCAAACAATGTTTGATTTTGAAGGTGGACCATGTTTAACTGTTGGTGGAAACATTAAGTTTGGAAAAACAAAGTGGAAAATAACAAAAATCATAACTGAAAAAACAAATAGAGAAGGATTCTGTTCTGTTTTATTAGATGTGAAATTATAATGAATAGAAAATATAAAGTTAAACATATTTACATAGGGAATGATGATGTCCAAGAATGGACACAAGGAGTTGGAAAATTTACTTTGATGCCGTTGATGTTTAGAGGAATTAAACAGTTAGTAAAATCTAAACTAAAAAAATATCAATTTGCAAGAGTTGAATGTCTTATACGAGAAGAGAAAAAAGCCTTTGATTTTTTTATAAAAGAAGATGGTATTTGGGATTCTCTTGAAAAATGTATGGAGTGGGCAATTGAAGAAGAAGAATATGAAATGTGTTCCGAAATAAAAAAAGTACAAAAAGAACTAGATAAAGATAATACGTTTTGAAAATATTAGTTATAGGAGATAGTTGTACAGATGTTTTTGTATATGGTAGTTGTGATAGGTTATGTCCTGAAGCACCAATACCTGTATTCAAACCATCACGAACCATAACCAATCAAGGTATGGCTGGAAATGTTGTTGACAACCTCAGAGCATTAGGAGTTAGAAAAACTGAACTAATCACCAACAACGAACAAATCATAAAAACAAGATATGTAGAAACCAAATCAAACCAAATGCTACTCAGAGTAGATGGTAATGATAAGGTTTCTAATTCATTTGATTATCGTAAGGTAGATTTTGATTCATATGATGCAGTTATTGTATCTGATTATGATAAAGGATATCTAACCTATAAAGATATAAAAACAATAGGTCAGAAATCTAAACTATCTTTTATTGATACTAAAAAAACAATTGGTAGTGGAGATTACTTCAAAGATTATACATTTGTTAAGATGAATGAAGAAGAGTGGGAAAATTGTGTTCAAAAGGGTGCAGTATATGATGAATGGAAAGATAATCTAATTGTAACTATGTCTGAAAGAGGTTGTATGTACAATGAGAAAAGATATCCAGTTGATAATTCAATAGAAGTTAGAGATTTAAGTGGAGCTGGTGATACTTGGATGGCATCATTCGTAATGAAATATGTAGAAACTTCGGTTATTGATACATCAATAATGTTTGCAAATGATAATGCAACAATAGTAGTACAAAAAAGAGGAGTTACAACAATATGATAAAAGAAATAATTTGTATAGGAACTTCTTTTACAGAAGCATCTGGTTTAAATCCAAAGAAACCTCTTGAGAACAAAGCAGTAGAGTGGTATAAAGAAAATAAAAATATTATAATAAAATCACTTTCAGAATACTCATGGCCAAATCAGTTATCCGAAATATCAGGTATAAAAACAAGAAATTTAGGTAAATGTGGTTCGAGTATAGAATATCTCATGAGAAATGTAGAAGAGATAATTGAATCTGAAGATTGTTCAGATAAATTATTTATTTTAGAATATTCAAGTTGGGGTAGAAGTGAATTATGGACAACAAAGCATAATCAATGGTTAATTGCAAATTGGGGACATAAAAATGGAGATGAACCATCAGATGGATATGCTACTATGCTTACTACTGATTATAATTTTGGAATACAATTATTTCAAGATAAAATGGACATATATAATACATTTTTAGATAACTTTTTTAATGAATCTGAATTTTTATTACAAAGAGATAGACATTTTCTAAATCTACTGTATAAACTTAAATCTAAAAATATTAATTATCAAATAATACCATTAGAAGGAGTTTATTTAAAAGAACTTGAAAAAAATTCATTATTTAACACAAATAAATTAGGAATTAAATCAGAATCTTTATGGGATTATGTACATAAGATGGGTTGGGATATAACATCAGAAACAAATGGAAAAGTAGAAGATGGACATCCTTCAATATCAGGTCATAAAAAACTTGCTGAATTGTTATATGAAAAAATAATAAAAGATAAAAAATGAGAAAATACTTACCAACATTAGGAGAATTGATTGATAGATTATCAATTGTTCAGTTAAAAGAAGTTAAAATTCCACAACACAAAGAGGAATATGCCAAAGAAATATCTGAAATTGTACATGATATAAATGAAATATTAGAAGAAAAACCAAAAGTAGATGGAGAGTTTATTAGAGCATTGGTAGTATTATCTCAAATGAATGCACATATTTGGTACAACGAAGATAATGCAAGAAGTGGAGATGACCAAGGAAATAAACTTATGTTAACTCATGGATTAAATGGAATCAGAAATACTGCAAAAAATAAAATACAAGAATTAGATGGTGGTAGAAAAGATTATAAAATCGATTGTATTGCATCAGAATTTAAAGATTGGGAAATATCATGGGAATAAAAGAATATTACAAGATGTATTTAACACTACATCAAAACAAGAATTGTATCAGATTACATTTCTTAGGACAATGGGTAACTTTAATAAGTACCTTTTTGATTTTTTATCATTGGCTATGGTATCTAATACCAATTATACCATTTATTATATATCCATTTGCATGGAGTGGTCATTATCTATTTGAAAAAAATGAACCTGCTGCATTCAAAGACCCATGGAAAGCAAAACTTTCCGATTGGATAATGTTTTTAGATATATTACGAGGAAAAGTAAAAATATTTTAATGAGTAGTCCCAAAACTTTAGTTGTAATAGGATGTAGTTTAACATTTGGTCAAGATGTTAAATACGAAGAAACTTGGGGTTATTTATTAGCAAAAGAACTTGGGTTGGATTACTTAAATCTTGGTTGTGGTGGAACTGGTTGGTATTATGTTGAGGAAGTAGTAAAAACATTTGTTTTAGAAAACCAAGAAAATATAGATGATTATTTATTCATTATCCAAAAATCAGAACTCAATAGAAGGCCAGATTATGGAGAAGTTTCGTTTATACCAACAGAAAATGAAAATTTAAAGAAATATAATATAAATTTAATACCTAGGGTTGCTTATGAATTTATAGGTCCAAAAGAAGGTGTTAGAAGTTGTAAACCTATTGCTGAATTTGACCAATATAGTTGGGTTCATGATTTTAATATACCAAATCACAGAGTAAACCCTAATCACAGAAATGCATGGTGGGTTGATATAAATAAGGATGGTAAGAAATCTCCACATCCAAAAACAGATAGTATGGTTGAATCTTTACTTACGCATTGGGGATATTCTATATTTGGATTACATAAGTTTTTGAAAGAATTTAATGTAAATCATATACTTGTAGATGGTTATTTTCCAATCTTATCGTGTAAAATGAATTTTAAAAAATACGATTGTTTTAGTGAAGATGAGTTTGAACTAACACAAGATTTTTGGAGTTCTAATCCAATGAAAAATGATGAAGATGAAATACTTCTCGTGAAGCATGATAATCCAAAATTAATAAGTATAATCGATAAAATAGATATTAAAAATAAAATAGATGATGTTGTTCTTTGGAGTACATTCTTTTGGAAGGGACATCATACTGAATATAATATTGATGGAGGACACCCTGGTCCAAAAGGACATATTATTATAAAAGATGTTATACTAGAAAATATCAAACAAAAAGAATTAGTATGAAATATATCATAAATACAGGTTGTAGTTATGGTGTTATGTTTCGTTCAATGAAAGAATTCACAAAAGGAAACGATACCAATTTTAAAGTAATTGATTTGCATTGTGATTCATTTGGTGCAGAATATCAAAAAAGAAGTGTAGTTTATACTGTTTCTAAATTATTATGGGATGGTGTATTACCTGATAATATATTTGTAATAATAGAATGGTCTCAACCAAATAGATTATTTACAGAAATACCAAATGAATTATGTAAAGATATTTTAAATGATTCGGATAATATTGAAGGTACTTTTATTTTAGATAATAAATTTAATTTAAAAGAAAAAACTAATCAATTTATTGGAAAATGGAAATCATTAAATGTTATTATTGGCAATAAAGTTTACACAAATCCAGATGTTGATGATTTAACCTATTTTGAAAATAAAGAAATAGAATGGTATCTAAGTGAATATAAAAATAATTGTCACATATCACATAAACCAATAGATAGATATGAGCATTATTTACAATGTATTGTAGATACTCAAAGTTTTTTAACCTCATTAAATATAGAACACATTTCATTCTTAATGAATGATACATTTACAGATTTAAAAAGTAAATCAGATTATTTAAAAAATATTTGGAATTGTGTTGATTTAACTAAATTTGTATTTCATAATAGATTTGGTGGAATTGATGAGTTTGCAATGGAAAAATTTGGTAACATTTCTTATCTAAGTGGAGCAAATGAATGGGATATACCACCAGATGGTAATATGATGGAATTTGGTAATCATCCACACGATTCTGTATATATAGATTTCTTTGAACAACATATTTATGATAAAGGTACAAAGTATTTTGGAAACCTAACATTTGATTATACAGATAGGTGGTTGAAAACAAAACATAATGCAATTAGGTTATGATAAATAAAAAATCAGAGTGGAATCAAACAAAATCCGAGTGGGGATTTGGAAGAATAAAACTTGATAATTTTCTTGACGAAAAAACTGTTCACCAATTATATGAAGAATGTAAGAATGCACCAAAGGGTGGTTGGACAGTATTTACTCGTGCTGGTTCTCGTATGGAAGAATTTAATGATTTAATTTCATTACCAACTGCACATAGAGTAACCTATGATATAATGCATAGTGGTGAGTTCTTATATGAGTTGGAACAGATGACTGGTATTGTAGGATTATTACCAGACCCTCATTTAGTTGGAGCAGGATATTCAATAATCCGAAATGGAAAAGATTTAGGTTGTCATTATGATTTCAATTGGAACGATAGAATTCGATTACATAGAAAACTAACTTCACTATTATATATTACACCAGATTGGAAAAAGGAGTGGGGAGGACATATTCAGTATTATGATGATAATATTGATATAAATCCAAAATCAAATCTTATAGAATCAGTCTCACCAAAGTTTAACCGATTGGTAATTAATGAAAATATAAAACATGCACCATATCATAGAGTAAGTGCAGTAAATTCACCAAGTGATATTCCAAGATGTGCAATCAGATTTTTCTATTATATTTCTACATCAGAATATGATAAGGATAACCCACCACATAGAAGTACATACAAAACAAACGAATACGAACATCACAAATTACATGAAGAAGAAAATTGGGATGGACACTTTGTAGGAAAAGGTGGTGAAGATTATGGATATAACTCAAAATAAATGAAATATGTACTAACATCAGGTTGTTCTTTTACTAATAATGTAAGATTAAATCCTAATAATTTAAAAGAAGAAGATTCTAGTAGATTCTCATGGCCTTATTATTTACAAAAAGAATTAGGAAAAGAATATGAGGTTTTAAATTATGGTGGTGCAACTAATGATAATGTAAGTTTATGTAGAATCTTTTTTTACCATACAAAAAGATTAATAAAAGAAGGAGTAAATCCAAAAGATATTATAATAATTGGACAATGGTCAGACCCTAATAGAGAATCCTTTTGGATTAAATCTAAATTCACAGAAGAAGATAGAGAAAAATATGGTCATACTTTAGTTTATACACCAACATGGGAAAAGGAAAATGGTTTCTTTTATTTAACAGGTGGATTTTCTCCACCAGATGATGAAGATTCTGCACTCAAAAAATTTGGTATTGAAAATGCAATAAAGTATTGGGAAGCAGATATTAATTGGAATAATATTTTAAATCAAGTTTTACATTGGTTAGAATCTTGGTCACATTTAGAAAGATTTTGTAAAGAAACTCAAATCAGTACATATTGGATGAGTATGAGAAATCCTTATTCAGTTGAATCATATGACTGTTGGTTTGGTGCACCTGAAAACGATTCAACCATTCCTACAAAAAATTTATGGTTTGAGAAATATGAAATATTAAAACCATATATTGATGAATTGCCAATCAATAAATCAAATCACTGGCATTACAAAAACTATAATGGTTTATTAGAATGGACTATTGATAATATTGAAGAAGGAGTTCCATATTTTCAAGAATCAAATGGAAAATATTTGAGTTGGGAAGATTATAAAAAAGAAATACACGAATATGGTTGGGGTCACCCATCACCACAAATGATGGAAAAGTTTGTAAAAAAAGAACTTATAAACATAATTAGATGAAAGAATATAATATAAATGACCCATGGGATTGGGTAACTACTTTTGAAAATGAAGTTGCAGAATATACTGGTTACAGATATGGAATCGCATGTGATTCTAATTCTAACGCGATAAGATTATGTTTACATTATTTAAACATTACAGATACCGATATAGAAATACCAGCAAATACATATGTATCAGTTCCTAATCAAATTATATTAAGTGGTAACAGACCACAATTTAGAGATATAAAATGGAAAGGATTATATCCAATTGGAGATACAAGTATCATTGATTCTGCAACTGCATTCTATGAAGGAATGGGTAGAGGATATGAAGATAAATTTATGATTCTATCGTTTCATCTAAAAAAGATATTAAATATTGGACAAGGTGGAATGATACTTACAAATCGAGATGATTTTAATGAGTGGGCAAGACCCATGATTTACGATGGGAGACATAAGGATAAATTATATAAAGAAGATGAATTTGAGTGTATCGGTTGGCATATGTATATGAGTCCAGAAGCAGCGTATAATGGATTAAAAATATTCAATTCAGATAAAATACAACAATTTAACGAACCATGTGGTTCATCTGAAGAATATGGGGATTTGAGAAAACAAAAAATATATCAAGATTATGTCTAAAAAGAAAATAAATAGAATTTTTTTACTTGGCGATTCTTGGATTGAAGGACAGGGTACATATTCTTATACAATGGATGATGGTAGACCCGAAGAACCAAATTTACCCTTTGGTCCTGAAAAAGTTGGTGGAATTAATGAATGGAGAAGAGAAAATAGTTGGAACAAATTTTTCAAAGAAACCTATGGAAATGATATAGATATCATAAATCTTGGTATCCAAGGTTCAAATAACACTGGTATGTTTGGTTTTTTAAATTTTATTATTGAAAACGATTTTAAAGATACTGATTTAATTTTATTTGGATTCACTTCAAAATACAGAGATGATAAAATCATTTCATATCCATATTCAAGAGATGCAGGTTCACGAGATTGGAGAAATCCTACTACAAGTAAAGAAAAAAAGACCAGTGGAAAAGGATATGGATTATTACACAAAATGAATCCTATTGCACATAATACATTATCTTTTGAAAAATTACAAATTCAACTTCAAATTTTAAATAAAGGTAATGATGAAAACTTATTTTTAGGAAGAGAACATTTTTTGGAAGATGAAAACATTTCAAAAGATGAAAAGGAATTTTCTAAAAAATGGATTCAAGATTTTTTTGTTGAAATGTTTGATGAAAGGGTTTATGAAAATCTTGCATCCACAGTTTATATGTTTTATCAAAAATATTGTAAATGGAAAGGTATTAATATCTTATTTTTTGATTTGTTTGAACCTTATGTAAATCCAAAGTTTGTAAATGAATTCTATAATGTAGATACAGATATGTACATTAACTACGGTAAGAAAACATTTAGAAATATGCTTGTTGATTATGAATTTGAAAATTATACTAATTTACCAAAACAAATAACTGTTTGGGAGAACCAACTTTCATTTCCATGTTTTAGTTCCAAAGATGGTGGGAAAAGAAAAGATAGGTATTCTGGTCCAATATATCATCCAAATCAACATGGTTATAAAGTTTTATTTGATTATTTAGTAGAAAATTATCTTAATAAACGATATGAAATAAAACCAAAAATAAAAGATATTATATGAAAATATTTTATTCAAATGGAGATTCAGTAGTTTGGGGAGCAGAACTCGAAAATAAACAAACAGAAAGATATTCATCAATTATCAGTAATTTGTTTAATTGGGTGGATTGTAATAATGCATCTGCGGGTGTTTCAAATGATTATATTTTCAGACAGACAATGAGAGATGTTTCACATTGGTTAGATACTAAAAAGTGTTGGAGTGAGGAAAGTGGTTGGATAAAAAGTGATGAACTTTTTGTTTGTATTGGTTGGACATCACCAACAAGATTTGAATGGTGGGAAGGGAAACAATACCAACAGGAGAGATTATGGACAGGATATGATAAGTGGGGAGATAATGATAAAAATAGGACAACAGAAGATGAATTTATATTAAATCAAACAGAAGATTTACCTTCCTATATAAGAACAATAAATCATATTATATCATTAGGTAGTTTTTTACAAGTTAATAATATACCATATTGTTTTTACAATGTATTTTATGATTTTAAAACTCTTAAAGAACCAAAGAAACAAATTGATAATTTTGGTAGAAAATCTAACCAAATTTCTTTAGAATCATTATGGAAACAAATTCCAAATTTTAAAGACGAATCAATGTACGAATATATACATAAAAATGGTGGTACTTTTTTACCAAGAAATCACCCAACAAAAACATCTCATAAATTATGGGCAAACTATTTATATAAAAGGATTAAAGATGGCGTGTAAAAACAAACAAAAAACAATATTAGAAAAACGATTAGAAAAGAATCTTACCAAAAAGGAAAGAGAGGAGTTTTGGAAAAAGGCTGCTAATAATAATCATTTTAATGAAATTTTCAATAGATAATGACACCAGAAGAATATTATTACAAATATGTTCGAAAGGATAATAAAATACTTCATGAAATGAGGATAACATCTCTTGCATGGATGTTGGGGTGTTTTGAACAAGGAACTATTCGAAAACGAACAATCGTAAATCTTATACCATTATCAGAACTAAATACACTCTTAGAATGGTTAGAAGAACAAGAAAGATATGAAGAGTGTCAAACAGTTAAAACAGTTATAGAAAAAATATATGAATCTAAATAAAAACAATTATACCATGGAATTTTACAAAAATAATCCAACAAATTTACACACACCCATCAAAAAAGGAAAACTTACAAAAAAACAAAAAACGCAAGAAATTATCTCTAATTTAGAATCTACTATCAATTTTGAAAAATCCAAATTAGGTGGTGGTAATAAAGAATTGATTGAAAAATTCCAAAACAAATTAAATCAAAAGTTAAACCCAACACCCAAATCATAAACCAATGGAACCTTCTAAATTAAAATCAATTCTATTTTTAGGAGATTCATTTACATGGGGACAGGGATTACACTATTATCATCTAATAGAAAACAAAGCTTGGGATTGGGAAAAATGTTCTAATTTCTTAGAAAGTAGAGAAAGATTTGAAAACCTTGGATATGAAGCAGATGAATATAGAAGAATAAATGCATTCCCTAATCTCGTATGTAAAGAACTCAATTGCAGACCAATCATTCCCCAACAAGAAAATGGAGGTGATAATCCGAGGATTATAGATATTTTAGAAAACATAAACCTATATGTAACCGATAATGCAATAGATTGTATAATTACTCAGTTTTCATGTCCATCACGAATAAATGATAATGAACGATATAATTTCAAGAGTATTGATGAAATAATCAATTACCAAATAGAAACAATAAACGATTTATCAAATAAATTAAATAAACCTTGGTTTGGTTTGGCATGGAAACCCCAAGTGGGTAATGTATTAAATACCAAATATAGTGAAAATCACATTCCTATACAATATAAAGGAAAAGAACATAACTCATTTGATATTGATTCAATGAACAACTTTCGTTCATTAATTATAGGAGGAAATGACCAAATAAGAGATTTTCATCCTAACTTAGAAGGACATAAAGTTATAAAGGATTCAATCATTCACAAATTAACACGAGTTCGACCCCCTTTTGAACGTATAGGGAACTAAAAACAATAATATGATAAAGCCCGAATGGTATTGGATGTTAAATCTACCACAAGATAAAAAGGATAATAAGATAGGTTTAAAGAGTTATATGTGTAATGTAGATGATAAACCTACTACTTATAATGATGATGATTATGACTATTAATCCCTTATAACCCAACTCACCCCTTTTTGTTCTTATGTCGTGGGGGGTCGAATGAGTCGTTAAAAAAATTTTTTGGGGGATTTTTGTATTGATAGTATTTATATAGAATGAAAAGATGTATAAAATGTGATATTGAATTACAATTATATAATCCCACAAGTGGAGCATATTACAAATGTGACAAATGTAATAATATAACTTATCCAATAGAAGATATCGATAAAGTAGTAGAAAGAGGAAGAGATTAACTCCCTATACATAATACCCCTATATACAGTAATAACCCTATTAGCCCCAAACCCATAATGTAGACTGCTCTCTTAAGCTGCTCTATTCCATACTCCCATACTCCCTATTCCATACAGACGTGTACAATCCACTTAAAAGAAATCATAAGGAAACGACAACCTCGTACTAAAGTACTCGTTTATACTCCCTAAATGGAGTGAGTGACGGGTACTATTTTCTATACTCTATTCTATCCCTCGTCTATCTCCTAAAATGGGGTAATTTAACCCTCTAAAAGTACTCCAATATAAGCAGGTCTGAGAATGGTACCGTACCAAGATATTACACCCTACCCTAATTAACCACTATAACACCTTAAAACGTGCATACGAGGGAGGTACTACTATGCATATACTCTATGAGGTTGAATAACACACCCTATATCATAATTTGATATGTAACACTTCCCACTTTATGACACTTTCTACTACTATATCACTATAAAGTGAAGGGTCTAGTCTCTCTCTTCGCATGACTCTTTTTTTCCTATGTGGATTGTGACACATTGTCATACACCCCTTTTTGCATTATTCGTAATTCCCTATATACCGCACTATGACACCTTGTCACCCGAATTTGCATTATTTCCGTAAAAGTGGATTTTCGTTGCATTTATGACAAATCGAAGCAATCGGACATATTGTCACTCTTTTAATTTGGAATTGTCCTAAAATTATCGTATCTTTAGGGTGGTTGTGGGTGGGAGTGTACACACGAGAGCTGCACTGGAAGCAAAAATAAATGGAAAAGACCATTGTAGTCTCAGTTATTTTTCGTATATTTACATTGTAAATGAGTGATAATAGATTTAATATGAAAAAAGTAAAAGAATTGTATCTGTATATAGGGATAGGTGTAGTAATAGGGCTAATAATGGTATCGGTGCCCTTGATTATTCGAGGTTTATTCTATATTTTGTTAATTTTGATGAAATATCCATTAGAATCCACTATAATATTGGGAGTTTCCCTACTATGGTATTCAATTGGTCTGTATATAGGGGAGAAAAGCAAGTAAATTAAACAATAAATAAATAAAATATGAGAAACATTAGTAAAATCCTTACGAGGAGTACAAAATTGTTCCAAGCTGGGAACATGAAAAAGAGTTATGAAGTTGCAATAGATGGAATAACCGAATTATCGCAGGTAAATCGCCAATTAAACGAAGAAACGCAAGGTTGGGATTTAAAGAAAGCGTATGATTATAAGGGAAAGTACAGAATTCAAGGCAAAACCTTAACTAATTGGTTAGAAAGGTTATGGACGATAGTGGAAGAATCAGGAGTCGAACCTATAGTAGAGGAGTATGAGACTGAGATGATACAATATGGTATCGATAACGAACAAATTCCAGTTAAATTAAGAAATAAAGCAAAATAAATACGAATTAATTAGGAATTGTCATTTATTATTCGTATATTAGTCATGTAATATGATTGATGATTGAGAAAAGACTCTAGTTAATCAATGTTCTTTGAAAATATATGGAATAGTACGAGTGAAGGTTATCAAGAACTCAATGCGTGTGGTTACTGAAAGAAACACGGTGGAAAGATAATCGTGGGGAGTAACTTCCCTATAAGAGACACGGGTCTCTCATCAATACTCTGTTGTGGAGTTATCAAGTGGTTGCAACCATGAGGTGTACCGAAGTTGGTTCAAGTCCAACCTATTCCTACTCTATATAGATGAAGTGTTACAGGCGATGAAATGATACTACGCACCGAATCTACACTATTTCCACAGATTAGGGGTTTTCTGTGGAATCCAAGGGAGCCAACTTTAACTCTCTCCTATCCTAAGTGTTCAATCCGAACCACCCACTATGTTATGGTCTCCCTCATAGTGGGTTTTTTTTGTCCTTGTGTTACATTTAACAGAGGTAGGAAATGTGTTACAAATAGGGGTGTGTTACAACTGACATATTGTCAGTAAAATTTTCCTGTTTTTATTAGGAATTGTCATATTTTTGTTGTATATTAGTCATGTAATATGACTGATATGAGAGAAACGATAAAAACTAAAAAAAGTATGATGAATTTAATTAGATTAGACAGTGTAGGTAGTGTGTTCGATACTTCGGATTTACAAGTTTACCCACAATTAGTAGATGGATTACCTGATTTAGGTATGGGAGTAGATATGTACGATGTAGATATAGAATGGATATCATCCCTATCTGATGAGGATAAAGTAAAGATAATGAAACATCTCCTTTTTTCAAGAAGAAAGTAATAAAAAGAAATGCGGGTAACACTAATACAAGTATAGACCCATATACAATATATCCCTATATAGGGAACAAGAATAAATTAAACTTAAATTAAATAACTAATATGAATAATACACAGAGTAAAGCAACTAAATGGAAACATAGAAATTGTATAATAGAACTAACCCCAAGTGAACCAATACCTGGTATGGTGACAATAACTAAAACTCCTAAACTAAGAAGTGATTTTGA
>Ga0181410_1000593_pt1 | contig 15928 bp, 19 predicted proteins | sample 33SPOviralmetaG_FD_130112 | JGI IMG/M metagenome (GOLD analysis project Ga0181410, IMG submission 130112) | Marine viral communities from the oligotrophic San Pedro Time Series (SPOT) site, San Pedro Channel, CA, USA - 33 SPOT_SRF_2012-06-20 | ecosystem: Environmental > Aquatic > Marine > Strait...
AATGGCCTGGGTGTAGGATTTTAGAGGAGGCATAGGATGCAACAACTAGAACTATTCAAACCATATGAACTTGAACTAAACAAATCATATCAACAATTTATGTGGACAAAAAATGGCCACCAAACCATATACTGGCCTACACAACAACAATGGCGAGAAATGGAAGAAAACCGTGAAAACTTTTCTTCCAAAAAGGGGTTGACAGATCCCAAATCTGTGTTATAGTAATTGTATAAACTAACAAAAAGGAGAACAAAATGACTAAAGAAGTATATATAGGTGCTCGTTCAGATAAGAACATAGCAACTATTATTGGTAGCAACCCCCCGAGACTCAACGGCAAGATGAGTGAGATGCTTAGAGGTGCTTGTATGCAGTTAGGTATTAAGAAAACTGAACAAGGCCAAAAGTTAGAGTTTTTTGTAGTTGATGAAGATCAATACACAAAACTAACTGACCATCAAGAGCAAGTGTTAGAAAGACTTAAAGGCAATGACCCTGTACATCATTTGGTAAAAGTTGATCGAGACCAATTGTCTAACATTATTAAACAGGTAAATTCTAAACCAAATTATCAAGGCAGAATGAACAGTTCGACATATAGAAAATATCAGAGTGATATGTCTAACGGTTTAAAACAATGTGTCGAAGTCACAGGCAAAGATCTTAATAAAAAAGCAACGCCTGATCGAAAGCCAGAAAACCCTTATAAGGTAGGTGATCTAATACGGGTTGGTCGTGGATACGGATCAGCATTTACCGAAGGCGACTATGCAACTCATCGTGTTAGTAAAGCCGGTAAATTGTATATTGAACTTGAAGCAATGAGACCTAAACGTCTAAAAGACGGGGGGCTATGGAGTAATTCAGAATCTGCAAAAGAATGTTTCAACAATGTAGAAACATACGGTAAGTTAGATCAATGGAGTGATCACGGTCACTTTATACCGTATGCTGGTAATGAAGATGATATGCACTGGGTACCGATGAAGAAGTATAATTGGGATAATGAGCAAACGAAACCAGTTAAGATTATTTGGACCGATTTAGCCAGTAATAAATGGGACGAAGAGGTGCGTTATCGTAAGCAGTCAACGAACAAAGATGTTAAGATTGGTTATATATATGATTGGCGACCAAATTGGAATTAGAGGGGTTTAGTTTTCCATATCCTCTCTGATAGTTAGGACTCCTAGGGGTTAGTGATTTCTCCCTTTCATATCCTAACTAACACAAAGGGCACTCACGGTATGCAGAGTGCCCTTTTACAACGGCATAAATATCTACAATGCCGTTATCATCAGCACAGAAAAACATCGCAGATTCAGACCACAGATTCAGAGTATGTATATCAGGTCGTAGGTTTGGCAAAACACATCTTGCCATACGTGAATTATGCAAGGCGGCAAGTCAGCCAAATCGCAATGTGTTTTATGTTGCACCATCATATAGAATGGCCAGACAGATTGTTTGGGATCAATTGAAAGATAGATTGAGACAATTGAGATGGGCTCGCAAGATCAATGAAAGCAATTTAGAAATATGGTTGGTGAATGATTCTAAAATATCACTCAGAGGGGCAGACAATGAAGACTCACTAAGGGGGGTTGGATTAGACTTTGTGGTACTGGACGAATTTGCAGATATAGATCAAAAAGCATGGGCAGAAGTTATAAGACCAACATTATCAGATACAGGTGGAGGAGCCCTATTTTGCGGCACACCCAAAGGTATAGGTAATTGGGCATATGACATATTCCAACAATCAAAAATAGATGTTGACAACTGGCAAAGTTTTCAATATACTACGATAGAAGGTGGACAAGTTCCGGAAGAAGAAATACAACAGGCCCGCAATGATTTGGATGAAAGGACATTTAGACAAGAATATGAAGCATCGTTCGAAACATTCTCTGGCACCATATACTACAACTACACTCAAGACTCTGTATATAAAGAGGATAAAACCGTCTTAAATGATGCAAAACATCTACACATAGGCATGGACTTCAACATAGATCCAATGTCAGCCTGTGTGGCAGTAAAGACAGAAAAGGGTTTGGTCATAGTAGATGAAATATCAATACACGGATCAAACACAGACGAAATGGTACAAGAAATAAAAACAAGATACCCCAACAAAGGTATCACAATATATCCAGATCCAGCATCAAGGCAAAGAAAGACCTCGGCGGCAGGTCGCACAGATCTTTCAATTCTTGTGAATGCAGGATTTAGAACACTCACAAGGCCAAGACACCCGGCCGTGAGGGATAGAATAAATGCTGTCAATTCAGCACTAAAATCAGCAGATGGCAAACAGAAATTATGGGTCACTACAAATTGTAAGTCAGTGATTAGAAGTTTGTCTAGGCAGATATACAAAGAAGGTACATCAATACCGGATAACAATGACAACTTATCGCATATGAGTGATGCGGTGGGCTATTTAGTTGAATATTTGTATCCTATAACAAGAAATAACATAAATAATAACAATACACCTAGTACCTGGGGAATGAAAGTTAGTTAAAATTAGAGGAAAATCCATATGGCACAAATTGACGATGCTTTTGATGTAAAATATAGATTAGAGTACTACGGATTACAATTACACCCGGAATGGCGTGACAACATTAGAAGATGGCAGTATTATTCTGATTCATTCAACGGCGGTAATGACTATAGACAAGGCCGTTATTTGATCAAATATGTTTTAGAATCACAAGAAGACTACGACAGCAGATTAAAACAAACACCACTAGACAATCACGTAAAGTCGGTGGTAGAAACATACAATTCATTTTTATTTAGAACACCACCTAAAAGAGATTATGGTACACAGGTAGTAAATGATCCCAGCCTAGATGCATTTTTACAAGATGCTGATCTAGATGGCAGAACATTCAATGCTTTCATGAGAGATTGTGCCACATATTCATCGATATATGGTCATGTATGGGTAGGCATAGATAAACCGGCTGTGGTGGTAAACACTAGAGCAGAAGAATTACAACAAGAGATTAGACCATATGTGTCATTACACACACCAGAAAATGTGATCGATTGGTCATATGCAAGAAAGCCAAACGGAGTTTATGCACTTGAATCAATCACAATGTTTGATGGTATGGATGAAGACAAAGTATACTATAGAACAATCACAACAACACAAACAACTGTATATGTCAAAGCAGGCATGAACAAAGATGCTACAATCGTAGATGTATTTGAAAATCCATTAGGCATTGTACCATTTGTGCCAGTGTATGCAGGCAGAAGCCAAACCAAAGGCATAGGCATATCTGATATTTCAGATATCGCAGATGTACAAAGAGGCATATACAATGAATTAAGTGAGTTAGAACAACTCATCAGAGTTTCCAATCATCCCAGTCTTGTTAAAACTGGCTCTACACAAGCATCAGCAGGCGCCGGAGCAGTTATAGACTTACCAGATGACTTGGACCCCAACCTAAAACCTTTCTTGTTAGAACCGTCAGGGTCAGGTATAACACAGATTATATCCAGCATCAATGAAAAAGTTGATAGCATAAACAGAATGGCAAATATGGGCGGGGTAAGATCAACCACAACAAGGACTATGAGTGGTGTTGCATTACAAACAGAATTTCAATTGTTGAATGCAAGACTATCACAAAAAGCAGACTTGTTAGAACTTGCAGAAGAACAAATTTGGTCAATTTGGGCACAATGGCAAAACATCGCATTTGATGGAGTCATTGATTATCCAGATTCATTCAACATACACGATAAAGAAAATACCATCGCAGTATTGAAACAAGCCAAAGAAACACAACCAGCAAACCAAGAACTATTGAGAGAGATAGATGTTATGTTGGCCAAAGCATTGATCACTGATGAAGATACACTAGAACAAGTTATAAATGGACAAAACGATCTACAAGAGCAGAGAGAGGTAGATCCAACGATGCATTCACCTATGACAAATCCAACTGATATGATAGCACATATCAGAGAGATGATTGAGAAAGATGGATTGACCAATGAACAGATTATGGAACTACATCCAGAGATATCTGGATTTTTCAATAACCAAAATGGAGGAGATGACAATGGCAATGGCTAAAAAGAAGAAGTCTAAAGAAAAGAAAAAGGGCGGCAAAAGAGGTGGCAAAAGAGGCGGTCGTAGAGGTTAATTGGACCGACTACTTTGTTTCAATTGTTGCAGTATGTCCATGGAGTAAAAAATATTGGTCACAACAAAAGATCGATATTCAAGAGTGGACAGGAGAAATTTTGGCACTAGATGATTATGTTGCTAGGGTGTACAAACATCCAACAGCAAGTGCCAGACAGTTAAAAAAGATGATGAATCTTTTTAACGAACAAAGAGAGGATGAAGAATGGTTATATTCACATCCTCAATATGGTGGACACAGCACACCAATTGGAGTGTTGATACAACAAGATTATGCTTTGTTAAACAGCATAAGATCAAGTATGCGAAACCATAATAAATAGTGTAATACAGCATTGGCTGGAGTTAAACTTAAAACTTTAAAAAGGAGAATAAACGATGAGTGAAACGGACACACAAAACACTGAGCCAACTCAGGCTCCGGTAGAAACAACAGAATCTGTTGAATCAACTGAAACAGAGGCAAAACAATTCTCACAGGCTGAACTTGATAGAGTGGTAGCAGATCGTATTTCAAGAGAACGAAGAAAGTTTGAAAAGAAATTCGAGGGCATTGACCCAGAATACTACAACGAACTATCTCAAAAGGCAGAGAAGGAACAACAAGACAAACTAAAAGCAAAGGGCGAGTTTGAACAACTACTTAAGGCACAAGCCGAAAAGAAAGATGCACAAATAAACACTTTGATGAATCAAGTGAAAACTATCAAGATTGATGGTACATTACTTGACACGGCTTCTAAATACAAGGCTGTAAATCCGGGACAAGTGGCAACACTGGTCAAGGATCAAGTCAAAATGAACGAAGCAGGTGATGTTGAGATTGTTGATCCGAAAACAGGACAGGTTAGATATAAAGATGACGGCAATCATATGACTATAGACGACTTGACCAAAGAATTTTTAACGGCAAATCCACATTTTGTGAGTGCTACACCCTCAGGGGCAGGTACTACTTCAAATATTGGTGACAAAGCCGGCAGTGGTGAGCAATTAGATGTAAGTAAATTAAATATGTCCAATCCTGAAGATAGGGCAAAATATGCAGAATATCGTAAGGGAAATGGACTTGCTTAAAGTATAAGGAGATATTACAATGGCAAACTCAACAACTACTACATTAAATGACCTTATTTCACCAATGGTGGCAGAGGCTTTATTTGTAGCAAACGAAAGATCTATTATGAGAGGTTTAGTGAGAAATTACACTTTACCTGCGAATAGTGGTAAAACAATTCAAGTTCCGATTTATCCAACAGTGACGGCAACGGCACCAGGTGAAAATGCAGACTTGAGTTCAACAACTATTTCTACTGGCGTAGCAAACTTAACGGTATTAGAAAATGGTATTATGACTACACTAACTGACTATGCAATGAACGTTTCAGAATCAGATGTTGTAAGAGACTTAGGTAAATTATTCGGCGAAGCAATCGCAAAGAAAATTGACACAGACTTAACAGCATTATTCGATGGCTTCACAACAGAAATCGGTGATGGTACAACGGCTTTCTCAGCAGATGCAATATTCCAAGCAGTAGCACAACTTAGAAAATCAGGTGTGCCAGGCGACGATCTTGCTTGTGTTGTTCATCCGTTAGTAGCATATGATATGAAAAAATCATTAACTAACACATTTGCTAACCCTAACCCAGGTGTTGGTAATGAAGCATTAAGAACAGGCTTCGTTGGTCAAATTGCAGGTGTTTCTGTATATGAAACATCAAACATGGCAGACTCATCAGGTAATAACCCAGGTTCAACTGGTGATTACAAAGGTGCAGTATTCCACAGAGATGCATTAGGCCTAGCAATGTTATCAGATCTTAAAATTGAAACTCAAAGAGATGCAAGTTTAAGAGCAACTGAAATCGTAGCAACAGCAGTATACGGTGTTGGTGAATTACACGACTCATATGGTGTTGAACTAAACCACGATTCATCAATCCAGTAATTTGGATTATAATCGACAAAATGTGGGGGCGATTTATTTCGCCCTCATACTACAAGGAGAAATATAAATGAGTAACTATTCAACAGATGCTGATATTTTAGAATATGAGCCAACTATAAAAGAATATGGTGTTATTGACTTTTCATCATATCATGCCAAAACCACGGCAGACATACAAAGACATTTGAGAATTGAATGGTGGCCTAGAGTAAGAAGATCGAGTCTACATTCTAGATATTTCTCAACAACAGATTTAGAAATGGACAACACAAAACTAACAGCCTCACAATTGAAAAGGGCGGCTGTGTATCACGTGTTGTCACACTACATATTACCACAATTAACCAAACATGATGCAGAACCAGATAGATTTAGAATGATGATTGACTTTTACAAAGCAAGATTCAGAGACGAACTAGACATGGTGCTACAAGATGGTGTAGAATATGATTGGGATGGAGATGCAGTGGTAGAAGATACAGAAAAACAACCACAACACTTTGGTAGATTGGTTAGATAATGTCAATCAGAGAAGACATAGCCAAAGATATTATTGTTGATCTAAAAGGTATCACAACACCTAAAGTGGTGTTGGTGAGTCGTAATCCTATCAACATCAATGATATGGCTATAACACAATATCCAGCAATAGTGGTAAGAACAGCAGAAGAAATAAGAGAAGATGCTACAATGGCATCAGGTGCAGTGAGATTTGGTACCATAAACTATCAAATAGAATGTTATGTGAGAGCAGATTCGTCTGCTGTGACAGTAAACAATTCAATCGACACACAAAAGAATGCAATAGTAGAAGCAGTTGAAGAAGCATTAGAAACAGACAGAACAAGAAATTCTAAAGCATTGAACAGTTTTGTTTCACAAGTAATATCAGATGAAGCACAGCAATATCCAATTGGTCGTGTAGATATTACATTCACTGTACAATATAAATATACACGAGGAACATTATAAAATGGGACATAGAATTATATACAAAAACGGTGAGCAAAAAGTATGTAGTGGCTCACGAGCAAGAGATTTAATAGCCAATGAAGGTTGGAGTTGGACCGACTCTGCCCCTGAGGTTGTTAAGAAAACTGTAAAACCTAAAAAAGCCAAAGTTGAGGTTGAAGCAGTAGAATTGAAACCAGTAGGTGACGATTCAAAGGACATAGACTTTGGCATAATTGACGAGGAGAAATAGACAATGGCAACAGTAACAGGACACGACGGTACTATTACAATTTCAGGTGAAGGCTTAACTAATCAAGCAATCCTTAATTTGCGTAATTTTACTATCGAACAGACACAAGATACTATTGAAGACACAGCAATGGGTTCATCAGGAATGAGAACTTACAAACCAGGTTTATCAACATTCACTATCTCAGGCGATGTATTTTTTGATGCATCAGATGCCGGTCATGCAAAATTAGATGACTTAGTATCACAAGAAGGTGAACCAACATTGATGACTTTCGAAGCATTCCCATCCGCAAATGCGGCTACGAATGGTAAGTTTGCAGGTTCGGCTATCATGACAAGTTTTTCAGTTACATCATCAGTAGATGGTATGGTTGAGGCAAGTTTTGCGGCACAAGGATCTGGTGCACTTACAATGACTACAGTATCATAATAGGGGTTTTATTTTGTTTGGTGCACGATACAAGTCTAATTTTGATTCAAAACAATTGATGCGATCAGTTGATCGTATGTTGGATGAAATCAAAAACAAGACTTTTAACACAGCACGAGAACAGACCCCTGTTAGATCAGGGTATGCTAAATCACAGTGGGTGGAAAAAGACACCAGACAAGGATTTAGTGTATCAAATTCAGTGGACTATATCAAACATTTAGATAGAGGCACTTCAAGACAGGCCCCTAGGGGCATAACTAAACCTACGGTGAGGAAAATCACCGGATTTGTTAAAAGCAGGAGATTAAAACGATGACTGAATCGGAAAAGAAGAATACATTATCAGCAATTGAAAGAGCAAAAGGCCATTTTGCAGATAGATTAAGTGGCAAATTACTCAAATACAAATGCGATGAATGGGGTATTGACGTATATTATAAAGCAACTTCTAGTTTAGCAGTTGAAAATAGAATTATGTCATTACAGCAACAAGGTAAAACAGCAGAAGCATTAGTTGAATCAATTATTGCTAAAGCATTGAATAAAGATGGCGAATTACTTTTTAAATCAACAGACAGAGCAACTTTCTTACACGAAATTGATCCAAATGTTATTATAAAAGTAGCAACCAAATTGAACAATGCCAATGCTGACTCGGTTGAGGATATTGTAAAAAACTAACCGGGGACAGAGATTTGATGGCCCAAGTCTCACTGGCTGACTATTTGAAATGTTCAATAGCAGACATTCAAAAAATGTCCCTTATAGAGTTTAAGACTTGGTTAGCATATTTTCAAGTTCGCAAACATGAAAACGACAAGGAAATGAGGAAGCAAAGTGGCAATACGAGAACAAATAGTACTAGAAGGCGTTAATAAAACTGACAAAGCCTTTCGTGGTGTTGATAAAAACATCAAAGGCCTTAACACCGGTTTTAGCAGTTTACAAAAAACACTTATAGGGGTTGGTGCTACACTAGCCACGGGTGCATTTGCTAAAAGTATTATCACAACTTCAATGAGGTTTGAAGATTTACGAACTTCATTAAAGTCAGTAACAGGGTCAGCACAAGAAGGTGCAGATGCATTTGCTTTCATCACCAAATTCTCAACACAAACACAATTCTCAGTTGAAGACTTATCTACAGCATTTATTAAGTTAAAGGCTTCGGGCATTGAACCAACAAAAGAACTACTAACAACATTCACTGACACGGCGGCGATCACAACTGATCAAATAGGTACATTAGAAGCCATCACTGACTTGTTTGCTAGAACAGTATCAGGTGGTTTGGGTCTAGAAGAACTTAACAGACTTGCTGACAGAGGTGTTCCGGTATTTAGAATACTTGAAGAACAACTTGGTCTAACCAGATTACAAATATCAGAGTTTGGTAAGACAGCAGAAGGTGCCGCAAAGATAACAGAGGCATTTTCAAAAGGTATCCAAGAAGAGTTTGGTGGTGCAACACAAAATGTACTAGACAACTTATCAACCAAAGTATCTAACTTAGGTATTGCATCAGCCAATGCCAAAGACCAAATAGGTTCAGCAGGATTAACAGGAGCATTAGGTGATGTTGTAGAAACAATGACCAATGCGATCATTAAGAATGAAGAATTCAATAAAACATTAGGTAAAGCATTAGGCACAGTGGTTGGCAAATTCAATGATGCACTATTGGTTATGTCACAAAACACAGACAAAATGGCAGTGGCCATGGGTGCAGTAGCAGGACCGGCTGTAGGTGGAGCATTGATACTAACAATCAATGGTATAGCCACAGCATTCAAAGCCCTTACACTTGCAATGATAAAAAATCCATTCGGACTGTTATTGGTAGCAGTATCAAGTTTGATTGGTGCTCTAAGTTTTCAAAACGGATTAGGCAGATCGATGGCACAGATAGGTGCTGTGTTTGATCACGTAGGGGGAATAATAAGCAAGTTTAGAGACTTCATAGCAGAAAAGGTTGCTATCTCAGTTGATTTTGTTAAAAATAAATTTTATGACTTTGTTGATGCATTGATTGATGCACACAATTTCATAGCAAGGATCATTCCTGGTATGCAGGAGTTTGACAAAGAAGCAAGAGGCCTTTCACTTACAATTGGAGGACCATTTGGTGATGCTTACAATTATGCGGCAGAAAAAGCAAACTCATTATTAGATGCACTTCAAGAAACAGAGGCTTATCAAACAGCAATTGGATTTGGTGTTGATTTAGGTCAAGTTATAAAAGATGCTGGTAATGATTATGATGCGGCAATGAAAAAAATTGTCGAAGCCAACGAAGCAGTGGCAAAAGCCCAAGGGCATAAAGATCCAATAATGATCATTGCTGAAAACAACAAAAAAGAAATAGAAGCCAACGAAATTAAGAACCAAGCATTAGCAGAAGCAGAAGCCAAGGCGGCCCACAAGAGATTGTTTATTGCGAGAGCATTGACACAACAAAAATTAGAATTCCATAAACTTGAAACAGAAGGTGTTGCTAGGTTTGAAGAAAAAATGCGTAAGAAAATGCTGTTCATTGCAGAACAAAATCACAAGAGAAAGATGGAGTTCCACAGATTAGAATCAGAAGGTGTTAAAAAGTTTAATGAACAAAACATCTCATACTTACAAGCATACACAGAAGGATTCAAAGGACAAATAGGTGAACAAAAATCAGTATTAGATCAATTGAAAGATGCTGGTGCCAATGCTTTCACAAGTATGACGGACACACTAACAAACTTTGTGATGACAGGTAAATTAAAATTCAAAGACTTTGCCAATATGGTGATTAGAGATTTGATTAGAATAGCAGTACAGGCGGCGGCTACATTTGCTATCAAGATGGCACTAAAAGCACTTGGTGGACCAATTGGAGGTTTCTTAGGAGGCTTCCTAGAAGATGGTGGACCAGCAACAGGTGGCAAACCATACATAGTTGGTGAAGCAGGACCTGAATTGTTTATACCTAATTCATCAGGTAAAGTTATATCCAATGATGATATGACCAGCACAGGCACATCAGGCAGACCAGTACAGGTAAACTTTACAGTGAATGCAATTGATTCACAATCATTTACAGACACACTACAAACACAGAAAGATACCATTGTGGGTATCATCAATGAAGCAGTGATAGAACAAGGAAGGCCGGCGATAGCATAATGGCAGATTTTAATGACATATTAGGCAGTGATGCCACAGACATACAAGCAGTTGAACTTATATCATTTCAACCAACAGTGAGAACACAATCACTATCAGGTAGAAGTCAAGTAAGAACATTTGGTGGTCAATTGTTTTCAATGAAAATTACTATGCCACCATTAGAACAAGCAAAGTTAAGAAAAGTGTATGGATTCCTAGTAAAACAAAAAGGTGGCTTTTCATCATTTACCATTGCACCACACAATCTAAAACAAGTGGGTGGTACACAAGGTAATTCAGAAGCAATATCAAGTGGTGGAGCCATAGGTGCTACATCAGTCACAACAACAAATTCAAATGAATTTGTAGCAGGTGATGTGTTTAAGTTTTCAAATCACGACAAAACATACATGGTGACGACTTGCAGTGGACAAACACTTTCATTCGAACCAGGATTGCTTACAGCAGTCACAGGATCACACACAATCAAATCCAAAGCAGATTATTTTATGACAGTGAGATTAGATGGTGACACATTTGCATATAAACAAGGGAACGAAGGATTTGGTACAATAGAATTTGATGCAATAGAGGCAGTATAATGGCAAGATTCAGTAACAACGATTTATTCAATGCGTCAAATACCGGTGAACTTCAAAAGACCGCAACACAAACTGTACACCTAATTGAACTACATTTTGATCCGGCAAATTCAATTGCGGATATTGAGAACATATATCTCACAGACAACTTTGTGGATATTGCATATGATTCAGCATCAGCACCTGACTCAGGCACCAACACTTATTCATCGGTGGGTAATATATTATCAATATCACCAGTACAAGAATCAACACAACTAAGAGTCAACACACTTACAGCAACACTCAGTGGTGTGGACAATGCCATAATGCAAGATGTATTACACTATGACATAGTCAACACAAGAGTGGTTATATACAGAGCATTTTTAGACAACAACGCATTCAGCACCAGCAAGGTGTATATGATGTTTGATGGCATAATGAAAAGTTGGTCAATCAAAGAAGCATCTGACACAGCAACCATATCAGCAAACATATCTACACACTGGGCAAACTTTGAACAAAGAAGTGGCAGACAGACCAACACAACATCACAAGCAAACACAAGAAAATATGGCACCACAGCATCATTCTTTACCAAAGACAAAGGATTTGAATTTGCTTCAGCAATGATTAATGACATAGCATGGGGACCAAAAGGAGATTACAGATGATGGGATTAACAACACAAATAAGACCAGCAGTACCACAAGATATGCCACACTTGATTGGATTATCAGAATTAGAATACAATATGTTTGAACTAGATGAACCGTTTTCACCAGAAATATGTGAGAGATACATATACATGATGATGAAAGACCCTGATGGTTGTGCCATAGTGCTCACAGACAATCAAAATATACCATTTGGATATTTGGCAGGGTCACTAGACTTTTCACAAATGAATGCCAAACCTCAAGCCATAACACACCATTGGTTTGTCCATAATCCTCGTCAACAATATGGCAGACAAAAATTTGGTCTGCAACTTATTCGTACATTTGAACAATGGGCTCAAACCAAAGGTGCAACGGTGGCAATGGTAGGTATACAAATGAACAAAGGACAGAGAAGAGCATATGACAGAGTTTTTGATAGACTAGGTTATGATGCCAATTGTGTGTATTACAAGAAAAGGATATTATAATGGGTGGTGCGGCAAAGATAATCAAAAAGATCATATCAATACCTATCAAGATAGTACAGAGTGTTGTTAAACTAGCAACCAGTGTGGTATCAGGTTTCATGGGTGCATTTGGTATGAGTTTTGATGCACCAGCAATGGATCCAGGATCTGGATTTGAAGCAGAACAACAAGGTATCAAAGTCAACAAGCAATCAAATGTAGCAGGTATTCCTGTTGTTTATGGTCAAAGAAAAGTTGGTGGTACCAGAGTGTTTGTGGGATCAGAAGGTGAAAAGAACAAACACCTATATGTGGTAATGGCCATAGCAGAAGGTGAGATAGAAGGTTTCACAGGTTTGTGGATCAATGATGAAAGACAAGACCTAACTGGATTCACAGCAGATGGCACCAAACACACACTAAAGAAAAACAATTACTACGGTGATCAATCATCATTCTTTATTGAGCATTCGAGAGCAACATTCCAATTCTTCACAGGCACAGAAGATCAATCAGCATCAAGTTTATTGTTGGATGATTCAGTAGAAGGTTGGACCAGAGATCATAGACTACAAGGTGTTGCATACGTGGCCGCAAAATATGAATGGGTCAAAGCAGAATTTAAAACAGGCACAGCCGATGATGCTGGAGAACAAACATTATACAATCCATGGCAGGGCATACCAACCATACAAGTAGAAATCAAAGGTAAAAAAGTATTGCCAGCAGGCACTGATGCTTCACAACCATATGGATCATCAGGATTTGTAGATACATCAAACATCACACACACTTCAACATATGAAGCCACAAGAGGATCATTTGTGTATTCAACAAACCCAGCAGATTGTTTGTTGGACTATTTGAGAAACACAAGATACGGCAAAGGTTTGAATGACAACAGAATATCATTTGATAATTTTTATGCTTCTGCTAGATTGTGTAATACACAAAAAGATTATGGTGGATCATTAAACACAGTAGATCATTTTGCTGGTAATGTTGTGATCAACACAGAAGAAACAATATTCAACAACACCAAAAAACTATTACAAACTTGTAGGGGCTTTTTACCATATGTAAATGGCAAGTATGAATTGAGAATTGAAACACAAGACACAGCCCCAGAGAACTTGTTTGAAATAACAGATGATGCCATCATTGGACAGATCAGTGTAAATTCACCGGACAAGAATGCACTATACAATGAAGCAAGGGTCACATTCCCCAACAATCAAAAAGATTATGAACCAGATGTAGCAGTATATTCAGCAGATGGTCAAAATTCAGAACCCAATCATTTGGCAACAGATGGTGAAAAACTATTGATACAGATTGGATCATCAGGTATTACAGAAAAAGAAAGAGCAGTACACTATGCCAAGTATCTAGTGGATAGATCAAGACAACAAACACAGGTGTCATTGAGAATAACATCAGAGGGGCAGAATTTGGTAGCAGGTGAATTGGTCACAATAACACACGCATACAAAAGCACACTAACAGGTGTAGATTTAGATGACTATATGTTCAAAGCACCATTAAATTCAGAAGCCGCATCATACACCAAACCCAAAAAGATATGGCGTATTACCACAACAAGATTAAACTATGATGGCACGGTGGATCTAACACTTATTGAACACCAAAACAACATATACACAATCACATCACAACAAGAAGATGTAGACCTAGGTGCAGTTCTTAGAGTTAGAAAACAACCATTTTCACCATGGAAGAAAGTATGGCCATTTCCAATTATCGGACAGCCTGTATTACCACCACCAACACCAATACCACCACAAGATGGTCCGGTGGCAGTGAACATAGGTACGGATTCAACGGGATCATTTATTGGTTTCAAAGTGGATGAAGATGATTTAGGTTTCATCACATACATACACTATGATCTACAACTAAATGGTGGCACCACACAAGGTCTAAGAAGAAGAGCAGGGTCAAACTATGCTGACAACTACTACAACATAAACAATGTAGCAATCAAACCGGGAGACCAAATTAAATACACGGTGTTTAAGGTAATGGCAGATGATTTGATGTTGAAAATACAAGGACCAAAAACAGAAGTGGTACCAGGCTCAGGAACAAAAACAGTTTCATCAACTAATTCATCACAGGGAGGTTATGCGTAATGGCAAAGTATCAAGGCAGAACAGTAAAACTAAACAAACCCATGCAAGGTGATGTAAAGAAATTCAAAGTGTTCGTAAAAGATCAAAAAACCGGCAATGTTAAGAAAGTTAATTTTGGACAAAAAGGTATGAGCATAGGCAGAAACAATCCCACAAGGAGAAAATCATTCAATGCCAGAATGGGTGCTGTATTAGACAATGTAAAAGGACAAAAGAATTTATCAGCCGCATATTGGAGCATACAGGCTTGGAAAAAAGGATTTAAAATATAATGGGTTTACATAATGGTTATATTACAGGATTGAATCTAAATCACTCAGGTGATAAAACTTGGGCTGATCATACTGATTGGAGCACTTGGTATAGTTGGACTGAACAAACAGCAACCACTGTAGAAGTAAAAACAGGAGCCAAAGGTAGTGCTTTAAGATATCAAACATCTATCATTGACCTAGGATCCAGTCGTTATGTGTATCCAGAAATAACCGTTGATTGTTTGGGCACACCAAGGATAGTTATAGAATATGGTGATGCTTCAGACTTATCAGATGCAACCACACAGGGTGCATACACATCAAACAATGAAGAAAATGGGTCTAGTGTGTATCAAACATACACTATTTTAGATCACACGAAGCCTGGATACGCCGATGATGATTATACAGGATTTAAGGCCCGTTATGTGCGAATAACGGTGTATGTAGAGAAGTTTTTATTCAAAGTACCATTTATACCTGAGCCATTTATACCACAGAGTTTCGATGCCAACTTTAGTTTTGGTAGATTCTTTCCGGCCATATTCAATCTAAACATAGCATTCAAAAATGATATGCAAACAGAAGATCAATTTGACGTAGCAGTAAGTGGAGAAACACACACACTCACAACAACAGATATCGAAACCATAGTAGGCATACAAATGACAGCACATTCAGAAGCAGATAAAAAATTAGTGCCACAAATAGTATCAAAAGCAAACAAACAAATTAGGGTAGTAGATGCCAACACATTTTCTACGGCGGCAGTGGATGCTACGGTAGATATTGCAATGACAGGATTGCCAGAAGTACAGGTATATGAAAATGGCAACATAGGGAGACGATTATAATGGCATACAATTGGCCTTCAGGACACAAAGCAGG
>Ga0181410_1000594_pt1 | contig 15915 bp, 20 predicted proteins | sample 33SPOviralmetaG_FD_130112 | JGI IMG/M metagenome (GOLD analysis project Ga0181410, IMG submission 130112) | Marine viral communities from the oligotrophic San Pedro Time Series (SPOT) site, San Pedro Channel, CA, USA - 33 SPOT_SRF_2012-06-20 | ecosystem: Environmental > Aquatic > Marine > Strait...
AGGTCAAGCAGGTGTTCCTATGATAATGACTAATCATACTTATGATGTGATTGGTTCTATGTTTCCACAAAAAGAAATGGGTGGCGGTTCAGGTTTGAAATACGCTGCTTCATCAATCATCTACCTAAGCAAAAGAAAAGAAAAAGATGGCACAGAGGTAGTTGGCAATATTATACATTGTAAAAACTTTAAATCAAGAATAACAAAAGAGAATGCTCAAATAGATGTAAGACTAACTTATAAAACTGGTCTTGACAGATACTATGGTCTTTTAGAACTCGGCGAAGAAGCTGGTGTCTTTAAGAAAGTATCTACAAGATATGAAATGCCAGATGGCACCAAAGTTTTTGGTAAGTCTATCAATACAGAGCCTGAAAAGTATTATACAAAAGAAATATTGGAAAAGATTGATGACTATACAAAACAAAAATTCACCTACGGACAAGACGAAGAATAGAAGATATGTTTTTGCTCAGAAAGAGGGCGCTGAACATTCTTGTATCAAGTTGACAGAGGGTAAATTCAAAGATGTAATTTACCATTATGGCAGAGTTGCGTTTGCACCTGAATCAGAATTGAAAGAGGGTAAACTACCTATGAAATTTGATTATACAGTTGACAGCAATCCTCGTAATCTTCTCCTGCTTGACAATAAAGAGTTTATAGATTATATTGGTGATATTTTATTAGAATTATTAGAAGAGAAATTAAAAGATGGTACAGCAATCACGAATTGAAAATACAATAATCAGTAGTCTGTTCTTCAATGAAGAATATACTAGAAAAGTTTTACCTTTTATCAAAGAAGAGTATTTTGGTAATCGTGTTGAACAATTATTGTTTGGTGAAATATTTAAATTTGTAGAGAAGTATAATAATCTTCCTACTAAAGACGCTATCTTAATTGAACTTAATAGTAGAAAAGATATTAACGAAGAAGAATTAAATCACATAAAAGATTATGTTGTTGCAATAGAAAATACCGAGTCAGATAACCAATGGCTATCAGAAACTACAGAAAAGTTTTGTAAAGACCGTGCTGTTCACAATGCAGTATTAAGTGGTATAAAAATACTAGATGGCAAAGATAAGAAACAAACACCAGAGGCAATACCACATATCTTATCAGACGCATTAGCCGTATCATTTGACAAGTCAGTTGGTCACGATTATATAGAAGACGCTGAAGAAAGATTTAAATTTTATCATACAAAAGAGAAGAGATATCAATTTGATTTAGATTACATGAATAGAATTACCAAAGGTGGTGTTCCAAGTAAAACATTAAACATTGCTCTTGCAGGTACAGGTGTTGGTAAGTCCTTGTTTATGTGTCATGTTGCTTCAAGTTATTTGTTGCAAGGTTTAAATGTATTGTATATTACTTTAGAAATGGCTGAAGAAAGAATTGCTGAAAGAATAGACGCAAATCTTTTAGATGTTACTATGGAAGATTTACACGAAATGCCTCATCAATTATATGAAGGCAAGATTAAAAAGTTGAGAGAAAAGACTCAAGGTCAACTTATCGTCAAAGAATATCCAACGGCGTCTGCTCATAGTGGTCACTTCAAGTCGTTGTTAAACGAATTAGCTCTAAAGAAATCCTTTAGACCTGATGTCATCTTTATAGACTATTTGAACATTTGTGCTTCAAGTAGATTTAAAGGTGGTAATATTTCATCTTACTTTTACATTAAAGCAATTGCTGAAGAGCTAAGAGGTTTGGCAGTAGAATTCAATGTACCAATCTTTAGTGCAACACAAACAACCAGAACTGGTTTCGTGTCAACTGATATTGGTCTTGAAGATACTTCCGAATCTTTTGGTCTTCCAGCAACTGCTGACTTCATGTTTGCCTTAATGTCAAATGAAGAACTAGAAGCTTTAGGTCAGATGAAAGTAAAACAATTGAAGAACAGATACAATGACCCAAGCGTCAATCGTGCCTTTATTATTGGTGTTGATAGGTCTAAAATGAGATTGTATGATGTTCAACAATCAAGTCAAAACATAGTTGACGCAAATCAAACAGATGAAAAAGAAGACGCTTATAATAAGTTTAGCGACTTTAAACTATAACATATATGCCTAAAAAGAAAACACAAAAAGTAAGATTTCACAAAGGTGATAAGAGACCTAATTCATTGGAGAAAAAATTGAAATATACAGTAGAGATGGCTAAAGAAGGCAAGAAGATTCTATGGCATGTACTAGAACAACCTACAAATAACATAGTCTGTAAATACTTCTTTGAAGAAGACGCTCAACATCTAGCAGACTTTCAAAATAAAAACCGTGTCTGGCAAGAGAACGGTGGCATACCTAAATTTCTATTTAATTACTAGTTGCCAAAAGCTCCTAAATAGTGTAAGGAGAGAACATGGCATTTAATTTTAGACCAAAATCAGTAGTTGAAGTAAAAGCAAGAAAGAAACCTTATAGTTTACAAGCTAGTAAGGTTTTTGATTTTATTAAAAAACAATATGGTGAAACCATAGTATTAGACCCTAATAAAGATTTTTCTGATATTAAAATTCCTAGAGCTGTAGAAAAAAAAGACAATATCAAAACTGTAAAAGAAAAATTATCAAAAGCAAAAATTGATATATCTAAATTAAAGATACAGTTTGGTAATGGTTCTGGTAGTGGTAAAATGGACGCAGCCGCTGATACTCCTAAACAAGAAAATGCTACACGATTTATTTGTGAAAGTGTAATTGAAAAAAATAAGTTTCCTAGAGATAGTGAAGTAGAAAAGATTTATCCAAAATATGATGATGAATGGTACGAAACTTTTAAAATGCAATCAGAAGCATTAAAAAAATGGCTAAAAGGTAAAAAAGGTTACGAATATTCAAGAGATAAAGGCGCCATGCCTATTATTGAAAAGGCAGCCACAAATTGTGGTGTAAGACAAAAAGATAGTTGGAATCCTGCTGACATATACATTATTAAAAAATCTAGTAGAAATAAAATCCTAGAAAAGATTACAGAAATAGGTAATAGAAAAACTGAAAACGAAGCTAAATTGGATGCTCTTAATGAGTATATGAGAGACCTATTTGTCAAAAGAGAGTTAGTAGGTATATCATTAAAAAAATTAGGTAAAAGTGTAAGTCTTGAAGAAACAAATGTTGGTGGTATGAAAACATCAAAAATATCTATGGTAAAAAATAGTTTAAGATGTGATTTAGATATTGATGATAGAGGTGAGTTTAACACAGGTGAAATGGCATTTGCTTTAAATGTAGATAAAAATGTAGTTAATGTTCAAGTAAGAGCTTTTTCTGGTGATATAAGAGAGAGTACACAAATGGACATGACAGGTGTAGGTGCAGCTGCTAAATTAGGTAAAGTATCATCAAGAGCTGCTATTGACCCATTTATTAAAAAATATGGTTTAAGTAGAAGAATGGGAAGTAATTTGCCTAAAGTTGGTGCATTTACTAAAAATGATATTGATTTTTATGTAAAAGAACAAGCAAAATTAAAAACATATAGTATAGATGGCAATAAAGTTTACTTCGGTAAAAACTCTTGGAGCAAATCATTTGAACAAGCAAGAGAATTAGAGGTAGATAATAATAGAACTGCCTCTCAATTGAGTGCTAAATTACAATGTTTTAAATGGATACAGATATTAAAATCATTAGAAGATAAAAGACAATTAAATAACTTCTTAAATGTAGCATATTATGGTGCAAAAAAACAATATGCTAGTGCAGGACCATTTCTAAAGATTTCCTAGCATAAATAGTATTGTATTTGTTGATGAATTTGTTGAAAAAAGTGCTTGCCAAAGCGCTTTTATTATAGTATAATGGATAAAAATGAGAGAGAAAAATGTTTAATTTTAAAGGGTTTCTTACAAGAGACAAGAACACACACCTAGAACACCTAGAAGATGATATTATCAATAGAGGTGCAGAGGGTGGAGAAAACGCAATCAACTTTCTAAAATCAGTTAGAGATATGCTATCTGGTTCTGGTAAGTCAGCAAACATGACCGTCAAATGGGACGGTGCGCCTGCTATTATATGTGGTATCAATCCTGAAAACGGCAAATTCTTTGTCGGTACTAAATCAGTATTCAATGTAAAACCAAAAATCAATTATACTTCAAGAGATATTGCAAGAAACCATGGTGGTGTTGTTGCAGAGAAACTTAATGTTTGTCTAGCAAACCTATCAAGATTAAGAATAAAAGGTATTCTACAAGGTGATTTGTTATTTACAAATGACCTAAAAGCTATCAACATAGATGGTGAAAAAATGATTTCATTTACACCAAACACAATCACTTATGCAGTACCACAAAATAGTGATTTAGGTAGAAAAATATTAAAAGCTAGAATGGGTATAGTATTTCATACTCAATATACTGGTAAATCAATGGACAAATTGTCTGCTAGTTTTGGTACAGTTACAGGTTCATCAAACAGAAATGTATTCTTAGCAAGTGCTGGTTATAAATCAACAGCAGTTATGTTTGATAAACAAGGTTTAAATAAATTTGACGCACAGATAAGAATGGCTGAAGGCTCATTAAGAAGAGCAAAACCTATTTTAGATTTGATGAGTAAAAATATATCAGATGAAACCTCTGTAGGTTACAGACTAAAAACTTATTTCAATTACTATATTAAGAACTCTAATAGTAATATGGATAAAGTTAAAGTTATGCAACAACAGTTTAGAGACTATTACGAAAACTATATTAACATGGAAATAGACGCAAGAAAAACACCAAGAGGTAAAGAAAAATTTATTAGAGCTAAGAAAGATAATATCAGATTCATTGATAGAAATAGAAGTGCTTTATATTTTGCAATTGCAAGTCACATAACTTTAGCAAATGCAAAGAACACATTACTACAAAAGATGAGTCAGATACAAAGTATCGGTAACTTTTTAAGAACATCTACAGGTTATAAAGTTACAGCACCAGAGGGATATGTAGCAGTTGATAGTGTTGCAGGTGCAATTAAACTTGTAGATAGATTAGAATTTAGTAGAGCAAACTTTACAATGCCAAAGGGATGGAATTAATGATTAGAATATTAGATTGGTTCTACAGTAAGATTGAAAGTATAGGTGGTAAAATGTCTGTATGGGCTTGGCAAAAAAGATGGTGTAACAGAGAAAAAGGTACGGGTTATAGAAAATGAAATCATTTAAGCAATACTTCTTTGAAGCAATCAACGGACCTAAAATCATTATGATTGGTGGACCAGGTTCAGGTAAATCTACCTATTCAGAATTGATTAAAAAAGAAATGGGTATTGCACACATTTATACCGGTGATATGATGAGAGCATTAGCAAAAGAGAATACACCAGATGGTAAGAAAGTAAAAGACTTATTATCTAAAGGTGAATTTGCACCTACACCTATTGTTATTGACGCAGTAAAGGATAGAATGAAAAAACCAGACGCCATGAAAGGTTATGTGTTTGATGGTTTTCCTAGAAATGTAGAACAAGCAGAGGCTATGCAAGATAAAGGTATTGAATATGACTATGTTATTAACCTTGATGTGTCAGAGGCAGAGGTAGTTAAAAGACTTACTGCTAGAGGTAGAGCAGACGATAAACCAGAGATAATTAAAAACAGAATTAAAGTATATCATAGAGAAACAGCACCTCTATTGAAATATTACAAAGACGAATTAATAAATATTAAAGCAGAGGGTGATACACCTGAAAATATTGCAAAAGAAATAATAAAGAAAGTACAATGAAAAATTTTGACGACATAAGATATCAAGACTTACAAGAGGGTTTATATGACCCTAATATCTTCAAGGCATTTTTCCTTGCAGGTGGTCCTGGTTCTGGTAAAACATTTGTAACTAGAAACGCATTTGGTGGTACAGGTTTAAGACAGATTAATTCAGATAGTGCCTTTGAAACAGCATTAAAAAAACATGGTCTATCTCTAAAAATGCCTGAAGATGAGGCAGAGGCTAGAGATATATTAAGAGCAAGAGCAAAAGGTACAACAGATAAAACTATGGACTTATCAATCAAAGGCAGATTAGGTATGGTCATAGATGGTACAGGTAGAGATTACGATAAGATTGCAAATCAAAAAGCATTACTACAACAATTAGGTTATGATTGTTATATGATATTTGTAAATACAAGTTTAGATGTTGCATTAGAAAGAAATAAAAAAAGAGAAAGAAGTGTACCAGAATATATTACTAGAAAATCACATGCTATTGTTCAAGCTAATATCGGTAAATTTCAAAATACTTTTGGTATGCGTGGTATGATTATCATAGACAATAGTAAAGATGATAAAGAATTGACAACTCAAATTATGGATAGATGTTCTAAAGCAGTTAGAAAATTATTGACTAATAAAATTCAGTCATACACAGCAAAAAGGTGGATGGCGACAGAGAGAAGATTAAAAAGAAGATGAAAACCTTTAAAGAAAGTATCATAGATATTCCTAGAAACACATACGCTAAAGGTGTGTTTGATAAGGCAGATACTAAAGACCCAATAATTAAACCGAGTGTTATTGCGTTAATCAATAAACAACTAGAGATGTTTGAAGAAGAATATCCAGTTGTTAAGGTAGGTTTAATTGGTTCTATTCTAACAAAAAGATATAGAGAAGACGCAGATTTAGATTTAAATGTACTATTTGATGTACCAAAAGAAAAAAGAGAAGAAGAAAGATTAAGATTATCTCAAAAGTATTTGTCTGCTAAAAATCCAGATAGTATTCAAGGTAAGTTAATACCAGGTACAAAACACCCTATTAACTATTACTTTATAACAGATATGAAAACATATATTGACCAAGAAAAAAAGGCTGACGCAGTATTTGATATTGAATCAAACAAATTTATCAAAAGACCTGATGACTTTACATTTGATAAGTCAATGTATATGAAAGACTTTGAAAGAAAGGTACAAGAAATTGATGTTGTAAAAGGTGAACTAAAAAGAGATATTATTGATTACAGAGAATTAGAGGGTTTAACTAGTGATGATGTTTTAAACCTACAAGAATTGATTAATGAAAAATTAGACGAGATAGAAGATAGTATCAGAGATATTATTAAAATAGGTGATGGTGTTGACGCAGATAGAAGAGCTGCATTTGATAAAGACATGTCGCCAGATGAGATTAGACAATATGGTATTAAGAATAGATTACCTAAAAATGTTATCTATAAGATGTTAGAAAAATACCACTATTTAAAATTCTATAAAAAGTGTAAAAAAATATTAGATGACGGTCAGGTAACTGATAAAGAGATAGACGATTTAGAAATGCACGAAGCTAGAAGAAAAACAATGGCATTTACTTTTGGTAGATTTAATCCACCAACTATTGGCCATGAGAAACTAATTAATAAAGTTGCAAGTATTCGTGCTGATGATTATAGAATATATTTAAGTAGAAGTGAAGACCCTAAAAAGAATCCACTATCGGCTAGAGAAAAACTATCTGTTATGAAACAAATGTTTCCTAGACATGCTAGAAAGATTGCTATTAATACAACGAATATGATTTTAGATATTTGTACTGAACTTCATAATCAAGGTATTACTGAAATTTTTATGGTAGTAGGTAGTGATAGAGTAAGAGAATTTGAAACAATAATTAACAAATATAATAATGTAAAATCAAGACATGGTTACTATAACTTTGATAATGTAAATGTAGTTTCTGCTGGCGAAAGAGACCCGGATGCTGAAGGCGCTTCAGGTATGAGTGCTAGTAAAATGAGAGCTGCAGCTGCCAAAGGTGACCTAAAAAGTTTTGAGAAAGGATTACCTAGAGGTGTTAATGCAGACGCATTGATGAAACAAGTTAGAAGAGGTATGAACTTGGCCGCTAATTATTTACATATGAGAAATTTAAAACCAGTTGCTAGTTTAGAAGAGTTTGAACAACAGCAAATAAGAGACTTATATATCAGAGAACAAATATTTAACATTGGCGATACAGTTGATTACATCAAAGAAGATGTACAAGGTAAGATTGTTAGAAAAGGTACAAACTATATTGTTGTAGAAGACAATAAAAACAATTTACATAAAGCATGGATATGGGATTGTATTCCTGTTGCCAAAACAGACAGAGAGGCAGAGATGAGAGAACACAACTTAAATGTTGATTATGGTTTTGAAGCTGTGTCGGAGATGAAAGAAGATTTAGACGCACAACCACAAGACAAAGATGTGAAGAAAAAAGATGGTACACAACCTAAAAAGTATTACAAACAGTTATCAAAAGATGTGAAGAATAAAAGAGCAGATTACTTTAAGAACAAAGATACTACAAAGAATGATAATAAACCAGCACCAGGCGACAAGGGTGCTAAGACTAAACCAAGTATTCATACAACTAAATTTAAGAAGATGTATGGTGAGGTTTATGAGATTGGTACACCAGAATACACAAAACATACTATTGACATGACACCAGGTCAAGAAAACCCTATTAAAAAAGTCAAAGGCTTCTTGGATAGAGAACGAGATAAACCAACTGAAAAAGATGTAAAAGAATGGGCAAGTGCAGAGTCCACAATTGATAAATATAGGGAACGATATAAAGAAGAATATAAGGCCAAACTATCAGAGGTAGTGGCCAAGATGATAGAGAAACTATAATGAAAACATTTAACGAATATGAAAATATTGATAAATCTTGTGAAGAATGTATCTTTGAACATGAGTTAGAGGGTTTACAAGAGGCAGAATATCAAGGAAAAAAGGTCACACTTAATGACCCAATTCGTGGTGGAAGTAAAAAGTTTTATGTCTATGTTAAGAATGAGGCAGGCAAAGTAATTAAAGTTTCTTTCGGTGATACAACAGGTTTAAGTATTAAAAGAGACGACCCGGCTAGAAGAAAATCTTTTAGAGCGAGGCACAACTGTGACAATCCAGGACCAAAAACTAAAGCAAGGTATTGGTCGTGTTATCAATGGAGAGCGGGAGCAAAGGTAAACAACTAATGAGTAAATATAGAAAAACAATGGCACAAGCCATGAACGAGGGTGCTATTGCAATGCAGATAGCAACATTGAAAAAAGCTTACGAGCCAATGAGAAACAAAAGAATCTCTTTAGATAATGCAAACAAATTAAGTCAGATTTTTAATAGATTTGATTCAAACAAAGAGATGTTGAAACAGTTATACAAAGCTGATATTCCTTTTGTATCTGCTGTTGCTACTTCAAGACTTATTAGTAAGCACAACATGAAAGCCCAAGAACTAATGCAAATTAGAAAAGAGGGTATTGAACCTGCTACAAACGAATTAAAAGAAATTAATGAACTTTTAAGTGAAGGCACAGGAACTATTAAAGGTTTCAGAGACGCCAAAGAGAAATCAAATATGGTTTCACTTGCTAAACAACATGGATTAAAAGTTAAAGATGTTACAGGTGGTATTGAACTATCTGGTAACAAAAGAAAAATACTTGATATGCAACTTGCAAGTGGTTCACACTTGAAGACAGAGAAATTAGAAGAAGGTAAAATGTCAGAGATTGACGCCATGCAAAAAGCTGGTAAGTCAGCGGCTGAGATTGCCAAGGTAATGAAACTACCTGTAAAAACTGTTAAGAGTATTTTAGGTGAAGAAGAAATACACGAATTCAAAAAGATGACCGTTACTATAGCTCCCCCTTTAGCTAGAGACCAAGCAATACGAAGATTAAAAAAAGTTGGTTTAGTAGTAAAAGATGATGGAAGTAAAACTTTTAAAGTAGATGGTAAAGGCGCAGACCTTAACAAGTATGCTATTGACCTTAAAAACTTTTACAAGGCTGATATTAGAGCAGAGAGTTATACAATAGATGAAAGCGCTGATGAAGATAATTATAATCCTATTACAGAAGCTTGTTGGGTAGGTTATAAAAAAGTAGGCATGAAGAAAAAAGGTGATAAGATGGTACCTAATTGTGTGCCTGAATCTGTACAAGAAGAGGTTGACGAAAATGCTCCATCAGCTGCCGATATGGATAGATTAAAAAAACAAGGTATGAAACCTAAAAAAGAAGAAGAAGAAGAAGAAACAAAACCAGAAGTCAAAAAAGAAAAGTCAGACGATAAAGATAAATTAAAAGCTGACATTGATAAGAAAGACGCAGAAATACAATCTTTAAAAGTTAAAGCAGAAACAGAAAAAGCTAAAACTGCCAAAAAAGAAACTGAAAAAATGGTAAATCCTGAAACAGGTGAGCCATTACTTCAAGTTGGTATTGCATATAAACATATGCGTGATAAGATGAAAAAAGAAAAAGAAATGCAAAAAGAAGACACAGATTACTTTAAAAGTAAAATGAATGATAGACAAATTGCAAACATTAAAAATACATGGAAAAATAAAAAGAAATCAGATGTAACACCAGCTATAAAAGCAATGATTAAAAAGATGGATGTTCCTACTCAATTAGCAATCAAATATGCTGGTATTAATTTACTATCAGACTTGGTAGAGATGAAAAAAGATGACGCTTATGCAATAGGTATGGCACAAGCTAAAAAGGTAATGAATGATGAACCACCTTTAGAGAAAAAGACAATCAAAAAAGGTCACGAAATTGCAGATAAGATTTTAAAAAAAGAAGAAACTATTTTAGAATTTTCTTCACAACAAATTAAACAAGCATATGGTATTGCAAATGACCCTAGATACAAACAAGGTAACTATTCAGGTGCAGTAAAAGCTATTGAGAAACTTGCAACAGGTTTATCTAAACATCCAGATGTACAAAAAGTTTTAAAAAGAACAAATGAAAACGCTGAACATCCAGCAAAAACAGTTTTTGAACAGATTGAGGGTCTTAAAAACAAGGCTGAAAAATCTGGAATGCCTTACGGTATTTTAAAGAAAGTATATGATAGAGGCATGGCCGCATGGAGAGGTGGACACCGACCAGGTACTACACAGCAACAATGGGCATTTGCTAGAGTAAATTCATTCATAACAAAATCCTCTGGAACATGGGGTGGAGCTGATAAAGATTTAGCTGCTAAAGTAAAAGGAAACTAAAATGTCAAACTATTTAAAACACAAGCCTGGCAGCCTAGAAGAAATCGTATCTAAACAAGGAAGTTACAGAGAAGATTCTGGTTATCAAGCAATGTTCAAGAAAGAACTAGACAAAGCTGGTAAAGGTATCGGTTCTATGTCACCTGCTGAAAAGAAAGCATTTTTTACCAAGATAGATAAAAAATATTCTGCTAAAGATGAGGGTATGGAAACTATGGTTCCAGTGAAAAAAGACGACCCTAAAGATATCAAAAGAAAACAGACAATGACAGGCGAAAAAGCTACTAAAGTAGATATGGAACCTGAAGTAAATTACAAATAAAGTTAAAAAAGGTGCTTTTTTTGCTTGCCAATAGTGTAACTTTGTGTTATAATATAGACATAATAAGAAAGGATACACTATGAAAAAATTACCTACAATATTTCTTGATATGGATGGTGTTCTTTTTGACTTTGTTAAGAACATTGAGAAGACAACTGGTCTTACAATCAATCAATGGACTAAGCTCGGAAGAAAAGAGCGTTGGGATCCAATCATTGCAAAGAAAGACTTTTGGTCTAACGGACCATGGTTAAGTGAAGGCAAGAAACTATTTGCCTATGTTAAAAAATTCAACCCTCATATATTAAGTGCGTATGTAGAACATGCTCACGACCCTAATTGCATACCAGGAAAGATGGCTTGGGCACAGAAAAATACTGGCATACCAAGAAATAAAATCAATCTTGTTATGAGAAGTCAAAAGAAGAACTTTGCTAATGCTTCTTCTATCTTAATTGACGATTATGATAAGAATACCAACGAGTTTAACCGTGCAGGTGGAACTGGTATTACATTCAAATCAGCCTCACAAACAATCTCCGAACTTAAAAAACTAGGCTTCTAGTCTTACTCCTTATAAATAGTAGAGTTATAACGAAATAATAACTTTATAAAGGGAGAAAAATTATGAGTTTATGGGGAGCAACTGACTCTGACGAGAGTAAGCCTAAAAACTTGACTACAGCCGAGAAGCTTGAAGTTAGCGCTTCAGCAAAAGGTTGGGTTAGAGAAGCAGGTTCTATTCTGTCAGGGAATGACAATACAAGTGCAACACCCGAAGTGCTAGTAGCGCTTAGAGGTTTAGCAGTAAAACTTGGTGCAGCCGATATTACAGAAATTACTTTTGTTACAGCTAGTTTTGACAAATCAGCTGGTGGTAACATAGATGTATTAGTAAGATTCAACGAAGCAGTTGATATTACAGGCACACCTAGAGTATCAATTACTAACGGTAACCAAGGTTCTGGTTCAGGTAGAGGTCCACACTTGGCGAACTACTTATCAGGAACAGGTTCAAACGAAATTACATTTAGATGTACAATTGCAGCCGCTAACGCAGCTACAAACGCAGATGATGTATTAGTAATCGGTGCTAACGCAATGGCCTTAAACGGTGGTACAGTTAAAGACGCAGGTACAACAACAGTATCTACTATAACTAATGCTGCTGGCATAGGTACAGCTGCAGGTTCAATTACTGTAGTTGCATAATAATTAACTAATTCAAGGGGCTTCGGCCCCTTGTATAAATATATTAATAAAGTGATGTAGGTATTTACCTACAGTAGCATTCCCCAATAGGGGTTAACAGGAGATAAAAATGGCAGATAAAAAAATAACGCAATTGACCGACCTTGGTGCCGGTTTAGCAAGCGTTGACTTGTTCCATGTTGTGGATGACCCACAAGGAACACCAATCAATAAATCTATTAAGACGCAAGATGTTTTTCAAAATATACCTACATGGTTAGGTTTGAACTCAACATCTCAATCAATTACAGGTGATGGCTCAACATCAACAGCAATTAATGTATCAAAAGACAGCGGTACTCCGGTAACGGAAATTGACGCAACTTCAGCAGCTTGTCCAGTAACAATGGCAAATGGTGAAAACGGACAAATTGCAATCATTTTAAATGTATCAACAGGTGGTACAAATGCAATAACTATTACACCGGCAAATTTAAGAGGTGGTACTAGTATTACTTTAAATGCACCTGGTGAATCAGTTATGTGTATATTTAAAAACAGTAATTGGAATGTAATTGGTGGCCACAACTTTACGGTTGCTTAATAATTGAGAGGTATATAATGTCTATAACTATAAGTCAATTGATTGAAGAGAAAAATTTATTAGAAAAAGATTTTGATGAATTGAATAAGAAAGTTAAAACAGTTGAAGTTGAACTCATGCAAATGAAAGGCAACTTAAACGCATTAAACGGTGCTATGCAACAAACAAATAAACTTGTTAGAATGGCACAGGAAAGTATAAAAGAATGAAGACCTTAAAACAACATATTAAAGAGAAGTCTTTAGAAGATTTTGAGGAAGATTTAACAGGAGAAGAGATGAAAACTTTTAAACAACATGTAAAAGAAGACCATACTCAATCCAAATACGGTAAAGGTAATGTAGGAACACCAGAGGTTAACTCTGTAGAAGACGGAAACATTGGTGCTCATAACATACATGACCCTAAAATTTTGGAAAGAGTTAATGCATTTGTTGGCTCTATCGCAGGTCAGGAATATTTAAATCCTAAAGCTGCTATGGAACAACTTGCAAGTAAACTAAAAACAATAGGATTAGATATGTCCATTCCTGAAATGTCAGGTAATGGTTCAGCTAACCTTGATGTGACACAATTCGGTGGTAGATTTGGTAAAGATACTGACGGATCCGATATTAATGATGATGGTATATCTCATAAAAAAGAGGGTGGTCTTAAACTTAATGTTAAGTATGAAACCCTAGAAAACGGTTCGTCTAAAGTCTTTGCTAAATTAGTATAGACTTTATATGTTCAAAGAGATAACCAAAGATAATTGGTTGTTGTTCGCACAACAAAGTTACGACAACCCTACTTTAGAAAAAGAAGTAGAGTTTTTTGATGATATCAAAAGATTTAAATATCTAAAAAGGTTATTTCGTAAATATGATATAACAGGTGAGATAAAGATTAGATTAATCTTAAATCATCTTATTGTATTACAAAATGTTTTTGGTGCTGAGGTGGCAGTTACATTATTATTATTTAAGATTGATAAAAAATATTGGTCAGTATTAAAAACATGTTTAAATTATCTGGAGTATCTATATTCACATGAATTGGATAAAGTAGAAACAGATAAGAACATAGAGGAAATGTTAAAAGAACTATGAGTAGAGGTATTGATTTTTTAATAACTTATCGTGTCGTAAAGATGTTGATAACACCTTTTAATAAAACACAAGCTTTTAAAAGAGGTATTATTGATGAAGACGGTAAAGTATTAAGAAAATTTAAAACAGTTAAAGGTGGTGACCGAAAACATTACACAATGTTACATAGATTTGTATTCAATTTAAAAAGAATACTAAAGAAAGTAGGATTAGGTAGTAGATTAGGTTCATTTGGTGTTGCATTGGCTTTACTTGTAAAAGAAGATAAGACTATGTTACAACATAAAGACTTAATAGAGTCTACAGTTATAACTTATTTAAAAGAACAAAATCTATATGATATGTTATTAAATGAAGTAAGAGAAATACCGGAAATAGAACAAGAGCCATATATGACTTGTTTTGGAATGAGTATATATGAGCAGAATGGCGAACTGGTATCGGAGGACAATTATGCCAAAACATTATAAAGAAATGATGGACGAGTTGATTAACAAAATGGACGAAGACGCTCCAGCAAATGCAGTTGCTCATGGTGGTGTTGACATGAATCCTACAGGTAAGAAAAAGAAAAAAGATGATGTAGGAACTGAAGCTGACGCTGAAAATGTTTTAAGAAGAATGATAATGAAAAAAATGGGAGCTTCTGTAAAAGAAAATACCGATAACAATAATATTGTTTTAAGAGGTATCAACGAAACTCTAAATAAACTAGAGGATAAGATTGATGAGAAAAGTGGTATTGTAAAAGATGAAATAAAAGTTGTAGAAAAGAAACAGACTTTTCACGATAAATTTATCAAACAACTTTCTGACAATACTCCACATTCTGGACAGTTTGATGAAGACATTTAAAGAATATACTGGTGTTACTGGTATCAGAGTAGGTGGTATAGATAGTGTCCACCCTATTGCTAGTTTAGGTGATAAACCACCAAAAGGAAAAGGTAGTAGAGCACCTAGAGCTGTTGGTTTAGTTGCAAGTAAAAATCCTAGAATTGCAAGAAAATCAGGTCAAAAAGCAAATTCAGATAAACATTCAGACTTATACACGGATGAAAATCCAAAAGGAACTATACATGGTTTAGGTTTTGTAGATAGAGACAAGGCTGTACAATCAATAAATAAGATAAAAGGTTCAGGTAAAACACATGCTCATAAAATGCAGGCTGCCATTGCAATGTCTCAAAGAGCCAAAGTTGCAAGTGAACGAGCAAAGGATCCTGAAAAAAAGAAAGACCTAGCTTCAGCCCATAGAGTCTATCAACAATATATTAATAAGAATAAAAAGAAGGACTAATATGGAACTTTTAATAACTTTAGCTATGAAATTTTGGATGTGGACAGTTTTAATTGCATTAATAATTATGGGTTTTATTATCAATTTGTTTGATAAAAAACAACCAAAATGTTATACATTTGAATTCACGAATTATCCGTTAATGACACCAATGAGAATTGCCACAAAAGGCAAAGGTTTCTTTACAATGATTAAAATGTGGTTACTCGGTACTAGACATTGGGAAATCGCAAAAGACTTTGAATATGTATTAAACGGAAACAAATATGTCATACCGGCAGGTTTTAAATTTGATGGTGCAAGTATACCAAAATTCTTGCATCCGTTTTTATCACCGGTTGGCGTACTCTTAATAGGTGGTCTTGTACACGAT
>Ga0181410_1000596_pt1 | contig 15898 bp, 20 predicted proteins | sample 33SPOviralmetaG_FD_130112 | JGI IMG/M metagenome (GOLD analysis project Ga0181410, IMG submission 130112) | Marine viral communities from the oligotrophic San Pedro Time Series (SPOT) site, San Pedro Channel, CA, USA - 33 SPOT_SRF_2012-06-20 | ecosystem: Environmental > Aquatic > Marine > Strait...
ACTGGCCATATCCATTAAATGATATATATCACCTTCTAACTCATCTTTAAGTTCTTCTGCACTCATGTTATTAGCGCCTTTAATGTCGTCTTCATCATAAAGATTAAGCTCTGCTGGATCTGTAATTCTGTCTACTTTGTCAAAAGCTTCTTGTACATCAGTTTCTGACATATCTTTGGCTATTTTAATATCTGTATCTCCATCACCGTCTACATCAACTTCAATCCAATGATCTCCGCTTTCGTCGTCACAATCATGTGGACAATTAGTAGTTGGGATGTGTGGTCTATCTCCACAGTCTTTACATACTGTCATTGTTTCATTATAACTGCCTTCAGCTACATCATCCGCAGCTAGTCCAGCCAGCTTTAATAATCTATCTAAATCACTCACTGTCTTTCTCCTTTTGTTTACGTAGCTTCAGTAGTTCTTTTACGAAACTTGTGTTAAACTTATCGCCATAATGTTCATCACTGTTAACTTTTTCAGCATCTTTGTATTCGCCATCGGCTAAAATACTTTCTGCTTCTACTTGTTTTTGATCTTCATCAATATCTGCTTCGTGTGCACCTCTAACTTTAAATGTAGACTCACTCATTCCTAGCATGTTACCAATTTCAATTTTAATTTGATGGGCACTTACTGGAAGTTTTGTCTCAAATTCATAAGAAAATACTTCATATCCTCTATGACTTGGAAAGTCTCTAGGTGTGCTTTGTAGCATTGTTTTCTTCTCAGCACCAAGTCCTGTTGAATCATATTTCATTAGGTGCTTCTCAATTCTGTCGCAATCATCGTTGCTTAACTGATGAATACTTTTAATTTTAAATTTCCAAGTTTGCTTGGACTCTTTTAAATAATCTTTATAAGATTTCATGGCGATAGTTCTCCTATAATACTATTTATCTTTTTCTTTTATATTCTTCATTATTTCATTAAGCATTGCTGTTCTATCTCCAATAAGAGTACCTTCTATTGATTCGGGGTCTTCTATGCCAATTTCTTTCTTTCTCGCCGCAACATATGCATCAATTTTTTCACTTTCTTTTTCAAGTCTGTGTTGACGTTGTTGTAACTCAAGCATTTTCATTTTTTTATCAAGTTTAGCTGTCTTAGCTTGTAATGCGGCTGTAATCATTTTGGCTGCACTATCAAAAATTGGAGCGGCATGTCTATCTTCTACATTTTTTCCCAAGTCTACCAGATCATCAAATGTATCCATTGCCTTTTGTGCATACTGATCCATTTCTCTATCTATTTCTTGTAATCCTTCAACTGTGGGTAATGCAGTATCAACTCTTTCAAGCATGCCCATGTCGCTTTGATATTCTACAATATTTGCTTTTATCTCTTCAGCAGTTGATTCTACTTCTTCCTGTTGATTTTCTGGAAGCATATCTTCAATTGCTGGTAAATTTAATTCTTCTTCTAATTTTTTTGTCATTTTCTTTTACCTGGTCTGTTAGTTCTAGGGTCAAATTTGCCTTTTCTTTTTGCCATGTGTTTTTGTTTTTTCTTTTGTCTACGTTCTTCTGTATTTAACTTAGATGTTTCTAGACTAATTCTAAGCTCTTCTTCTATTTGAGGCCATACTTCATGAAAGTATTTTTTTATCATTTCTTTTTGCCTTTTTTAGGCTTGTTAAATATTTGATGTTCAGTTATTACTCTGAACCCCATACCATAACTTTTTGCCCATGCATTAGCCGCTTGCCATTTTGCTTGATTTACTATTGCGGCGGCTTTTTGAGCTTGTGTACGTGCTTCGCCTAAGGTTTGACTAGCAGGCTTAATTTCTACTATCTCAGCGTGATTTTTACCCTTTTTGTCTTTGTATATTAATAACAAATCTGGTATGTACATACTTTGTTTACCAGTAAGAGGATTTTTATATGGCACTCTGTGTGTTTCACTACCCCAACCTATAATTGCTGGATGATTATCACACATACGAAAAACTGCTAGTTCCCATCCACTACGATAATGTGGGACTCTTTTACCTACGTACTTATCAGGGTTAGTTAGTGTGTATCTTCCTTGTTGAAACTTAGCCACAACTTATTCCTCATTTAGATATTCATCACCGATATCTTCATATGGATCTGCATCTGTTTCAAAAGATTCTGACTCAGCAGTATAACGAGGCGCTGGATCATTGTTTGAATCAACATTGCCTGTTGTAGTTTTTTCACTAGATTTTGGTCTATATTTGTCAAGCATAGCTTGATAGGCTTCTTCGCCCATTTCTTCTCTACGTTTTTCTTTACGTTGTCTTTTCTCTTCAAGTCTTCTTGCAATTTCTGCTGATCTTTCGTCATCTGCATTTCCTACAAATCTTTCATTTGCAGCTTTAGCATCATCACCATATTTTGCATAATCAACTGCATCTTGTGCAGAATCAAATCTTTCATATTTGTTTAATGTAGCATTATATCCAACATGTTCGTTTGATCTTCTATCGTAATCTGTAAATCCTTCATCTGGTGTAACTATGTTGCTCATTCTGTCAGCATGTGATGGGTCATCAGCATAGTTTTTAAGTGTTCCATCTGTATCTTCATAATATGCACCACTATCTGCAGCATCATTTACAATGTCATCTGGAAGTGTATCAACTGATTGTCCTACATAATGGTCATATTCTCTGTATTCTACTGGTTTTACATCTTCACGTCTAGTTTCTGTGTAACCAAATCCATCAGCATCAACGCCTTTTTCTTCTATTACTCTTGATGTAACATTACCATTTTTATCTTTGCTTTCTGCAATAACTTTACTGCTGGTTACATTATCTTCGTCAACTGGTGTAACTTTGTTGGTTACATCACCATCTCGTAAATCAGCACCTTTGATTACTTTACCATCTCTATCAACTAATGTATCATTAGGACCTAACGGTGTACCTAGTGGAGGTTGTGCATCTCGTCTTTGTAATGTTGATGGACCGCCATCGGGATCTTGTACAAAAATATATTCGCCACTATCTTTTATTGCTTGTCTTTCTTCATCAGACAGATCTTTTGCTTGAGCTCTATTGATACCAATGTATTGATCAAATCTACTATCTTTAACATCTACATTTGTGGCTGGATTTTCTTTTTCAGGTGTTGGTTCTTTAGGATTTTTAAGTTCTTCAGCTGGCGGGGTATAACCAAAATCACTATAGTCTGCATCTCCTGGATAAAATTTATTTCCACTGTTATTGTCTGATTCATCAACAGCTGGTACATCTTCAGTACTAATATCGTACCCTTCATAGATAAAACTAATTCTATACTGTACTAATGAACTTTCACTATAATCTAAGGTATCGGCATCAATACTTGTTATCATAGGATTATAGATACGTATTACGTTTGTATCTGTAATACTATTGATACGTTTAATTGTTAGTTCTTTAATATAATTCTTTTGTTCATTAAGTCTAGTTCCTGCTACTTTATTATTAAAAGTAACAAAACTAGTACCATAATTCATTGAACCAGAATAATAATATTCAGAGTATTGTTTTAAAAACTTTTCAAAATCGCCTCTACGATCATCGTAAGCGAGCAAAGTAATAGGAGAATAATCAATACCCGTCTGCACTACTCTTTTCTTATTATACTGGTTCAGCGTTGTTCCTCTTACACTATATCCGGGCATAGTTATACTTTGTATACGCTCGAATAGAGTGGTCGTTAAACCGCCTACTGCTGCTGGGTCTTGGTGATTCATACTTACCGTAAAGTTATATTTAGATCTAGGGACTAAATCTGTTGTAAACTTAGACGGCGTATTTTGTCCATACAAAAAATGTGCTTTACTACCCAGTGACATTTAGGCTACCTCTTAGTTGCCCGATGTAGTAGCGCCTGGCGTACCTGCTGCTGGACCGTTTCCTGTTAGTACATCTCCTTGACCTGATAATTCATGTGATGCATGATCGTAACGTACTGTTAGTGTTACATTGACCATGTCAGATGCACTGTAGTTTAATTCACCGTATTGAACGTTTTGAATAAAGCAACCCATTAGTGTCCATGTATCATAAACTTCAGGTTTTGCACTACCGTTAGCACCATCTAGTGTTTCAATTTTCATCTCAAACTTATAACCTGTTCCAGCTTCTGCACTTGACTGATCACCGTGATCAACTTGTTGATTTAGTTGCTCACCAATCATTTTGATTACGTGTGAGTTCATGTCATCACGGAAAACAATTGTTACTGGTTCCCATGTGTGCTTACCTGCAAGGTACATTTTTGAGTTGTATGAATCTACAATGATTTCATCGTGTGTCATATTTGGACGAGATGCGCTAATTACGTTCTGCGTCATATGCTTTAGATTTGATGTGTCGCTACCAATATCTGTAAATGTCACTCTAAAGCGATACTGTAGCTTTGGCATTAGTGTACTACCAGCGTCTGACTGTGTCGGTACACCAAAATTTGAAATAACTGGCATTTTATATCTCCTATTAACAATATAGTTTGTTATATTATGTATTTATCAAAGTTTGGTCAAAAAAAAGAGACTGCCGAAATTATGGCAGCCTCTCTAGGATTTTTCAGTAAAACTTAACCAAGCTCTCCTGTATTTACAATACGTACTGGTATGTAGATAAATTCTGCGGCTTTTGTAGGCTCAATTGCTACATCAATCCAAAATTCATTAGCATCAATACGTGCTGGTGTGTTATTTGTTTCGTCACATACTACTGCAAAGTCGTATAAACCACGTTGCTGTGCAATACTTCCTAAGAAGCCATCAAATACTTGCTTTGCGTTTGCACGTGTAATCTCATCATTTACTTCAAATAAGAATGGACGAGCAATTACTGCAAAACGTTCTCTTAGGTATGCTGTCAGACGAGCAACATTCACACGGTCCAGTGCGCTTGCGCCTGAATGTAAGGTCTTTTGACCAAACACAACAATACCATCTGATGGAAAGTTTGCAATTGGGTTTAGTTTATTTTCATACATTGCATCACGCATTCCTTGTGTCAACGACACTGGTCTAAATTCGCTTTCTGCAGAATCAATATAACCTACACCTGCTGCATTTTGTACTACACCACGTGTTAAACCTGCTGGTGCAAACCATTGGAAGCTCACGTTATCGTTGTATGCATATGTGTATAATGCTGAGTGTGATGCTGGTGCAACTACACTATCACCTGTAACTGGATTTGTTGTTAGTACATGTGGATAATATGCTGCTGCATATGTGTTATTTGTTAGTAGTCCAACTTCGCCGTTTTCAGCTGCGCCATTACCTTGAATCCATGCTACTGCTTCTGTTGGATTTAAGCGGAATGGTGCGTCAACAATAACAAAGCCTGTTTCATCTCTATCACTGTTAAGTGCAATCATTTCATCCATCATTTCTGGATAACCTGGTGCTGCTATTAAACGCATTGAAATTGTTTCTTCGCGTAGCTCTGTTGCAGATGCTGATGATTGCATTGCTGATACTACTACTTTACGCTGAGCAAGTCTACCAAATGATCCTCTGCCATCAACTTGGTTGCTTGCATAGTTACGCCATTTCCATGAAGTAGCTTCGCTTGCATTGTACACACGAACTGTGTTAGCTGAACGACACATGTTTACCGCACTAATACCTACTGGGTATAGTAATGGATCTGGTGCGCCTGCTAATAGTGTATTTTCAAATGTACCTGCCGCTGTATCGTTAGAAGTAAGATCTCCAAAAACAATACCAGCTGATGTTGATTGATCTGCATTGTTTTTACGTACCCATGCTGAGCCATTATGGCGATACATTACTGGGTATCCGTCTGCATCTGTATCAATCCAATAGTCGCCGTCTGCTAAAGCGCCACCTGATTTATTTGATGTTGGTGCCTGTGAACTGTATTGAATATCGTCCATACGTTTCCATTTTTGAACTCCACCATCTAGTGCAACTTCAAAAATTGCAAGATCGTTAACGTCTGAATCAAACCATACTGTACCGTCAGCTGGTACACCAGTTGGTACTGCAACCTGTGCGATCATTGTATAACCACCTGTAGCTGCTGATGGATCAGTTGCAATGTTATCCCACTCTGTTTGGATACTGTCGTAACGTTTGATTGTGAATTCACCTGATCCAATATCCATTGTTAATTCACCTTCACCAAAAGTACGAGCTGTTGCAGCTGTTCCATCTTGGAATGTATCTGCTGTTGTACCTGCTGGATCGCCTGCTTGTGCATACACAATACTTTGTGCAACAAATTTGCCTGCTGTAGTTGTAAATAAACTGATATCTAAATCAATACCTGCACCTGGACGTGTTGTTTTTATCCATGCATCGCCTGTTGATGGTGATGTTGGTACAGAATAGTGTGGTGCAAATGTTGCACCTGTTAGCTTGTCCCATGAACCGCTAACACCTTTGTAGTATTCTACTTTTGTTTCTGTATTTCCATTAACAATAAGAACAAGATACGTATCATCAACTACTGTTGCAGTTGGTGCACCACTTGCTACAATTTCAACAGTAGGTGTCTTTGACGCCCATGCTGCTCCGTCATATTCAAAAATACCCCAATCGCTTGATGGGTTAAACCAATATGAATTGTTAGCTGGATCACCCACTGGTTCGTTTGTTTGTGGGCGTAATGATGTAAGGTTGCAGTTTGCACGTACAATGTACGCCGCTGAACTTTGACCTAAAAATGAGTATGCCGCAAGTAAACCATAATCGTTAGTTTCATCACCCTGCATGACTGTTCCGCTTATTTTACGGAAATCACAATTACCAAAGTATTGTGTAAGTTCACGTTGTGATGTAACTAGGACTGGCTTGTTTGCGTTTGCTGACTTGGTATATTTTGCAATACCGTCAACTTCCGTACCAGTAGGATCCACCTTGTCTTCGCCTGTAGCAATGAAAATCATTGGCACAGTGCCTGCGCCAGCTGGACCGTAAACTGATTCGTCTGAGATAGTAACCTGGACTCCAGGTGAAACAAGATTTGGCATATTAATAGCTCCTTTACTAGTTAGAATCGTTTTCTACATGTATTTATTTGGTATTACGAAAAAAGGGGTGGTTACAGAATAACCAGGAGCATATTTATCATATTAAGCAAAAACTTCAAGAGTTCTTGATTGTAAATCTTCAAGTGTGCTGGTGTTATAAATGGTGTGATCAAATTCCCAACCTGCCCAACTCCATTCACTTGGGTGTACATGTGGGAATACAATTTTCATTGTATTATTTTCGTGATTTGTTCCAGATATATTAACGTTTGCAGCAGTTGCCCACCAGTCTGGTTTATTGTCGCGCCACACTACTGTTGTAGTGCCGCCCAACTTTTTAATAATTTTGAGTTCATTAAAAAATCTACAGTCTGAAATAACTACACTTTTTTCAGTCATTTCAACTTGTCTCTCGCAAGCTGCAACCCATATGTCTGGATGAAAGTGTGTTCTTAACACATCTGTTCCCATAAATTGCAATGCATATCTTGGAGTAAAGTTTGGAATGTCTAAACGCTTAGACCACCATTCGTCTACTGTTTCTCTCCATACTCTACTTTCTGAAGTATTTCCCTCTAGCAAGATTCTATCCCAACTAAAAATATTTGCACATGCATCTTTAAGTACACCTGCAAAACTAATACGTTGATAACCTTGTTCAATTAAAAATCCAGCAGCGGTATCTTTTCCATGTCCAATTAATCCACAGATACCTACAATTTTTTTCATATAAACCTCAACAAAATATTAAATAAAACTATTGTAACAACTATACCAAGTATCATACTTGGCCAAAAACCTAAGTGTCCAATACATAATCCAAATATAACAAAAAAAGCTAAACTTGTCAATACAAAACATATAGTTTCAAAACTAAACGTTGAAAAAGAAGTTGCATCCACGCCATTATAATGCATAAAAACCATACTAAGTAAAGCTGTTAATGGAATGCCCATTACTAGAGCTGCAAATGTTGTATTTCTTACTGCTATAGAACTAACTGTAGCAACAATTAGTCCACTTATGACTGCTTTTAAAATAAATTCCATTAGCCAATTACAAAACCTAAACCAGCTGAACCGTCGTTATATAATGTTAGTTCTTGTTCTAGTTTATCTATATCTTGTAATGCATCAGTACGTAACTGATCTGCGTTCATTGTAGTACCACCTTGTGGTCCTGCAATCTGTGTAAACTTACCACGTGCTTCAGCTAACATAAGTCTAGCATGGGCAAATGAATAATCTTTTAACCAAGGACCTGCATATTGATCAGTAAGTAAATCTTCGTCAATACGATACATATATACATGAAGTACTGCGGTATCTTCTGCTTTCATTTTACGATGAATAATAAGTCTTTTATCTTGCGGTCTCCAAGTAAACATAAGTTCTGCGCCAAATAAACGGCCCATAGTTTCTCTATTTTGTTGTAGGAAATCAAAAGTTGATAATCCACCGTTACGACTTGAACCTAACAAATATGTATTCATGTAAGCGGCTTGAAAAGGCTCAATGTTGTTTCCTGTGCCACTACTAATACCAGTAGTTCTTCGATATATGTCTTTTACTTCTACAATTTCTTGTGGAAGTGTATACTCGCTTTGGTCCTTTTGCAGTTCAAGTATTACAAAGCTCTCTTCAACTGCATTTTCTGCTCGTTGACGATATTTTTGTAATGCTTTGTCTGCAGATAGTTCGTAATGCTCTGGATCGAGCTCTACATCAACCATGCCGCCGCCTAGGCGTAATTCAATTTCTTTAGATAGTTTATTTCTGGCGCTCATACAATATATCTCCGTTACATTGTATTTATCAGCTTTTACTTGTTAAACGCCGCAATTAGAATTGTTTCACTATTGATACGTCCATTGAGCTTTGTTTCTGTAGTTTTTAGTGTATCAAAAAGTTTTTCAGTCTTTGCTCTTGTAGTTTTCTTTATCTGTGGAAGAAACTCTGATGGCTTACGAATAGTCCTTTGCAGACTTTTCTTTTCATCATATCCAATGATAGTAGTTCCTTTAACACTAAGTCCTGTGCCTTCTCTACCAAATCCTTTCGGATCTATATTACTTGCATAATACATACCTAATTTACGGTTCCTAGTGTTGAATACAACAAGAATGTTAGCACCAATAATATCAGTTGGTACAACACTTGCAATTCCATAATCTGCATCACTTGCTTTAAATTTAAGTTTCTTTACAATATCATTTGCAGTACGAACTTTTGATTTACGTGGTTTACGTGATGCTTTACTTTCAGCAATTACAATATCACATGCATCTACAATTTTACGATAAACTTCAAGTAATGCTTTCTTTTGTTTTGTGTCATATATAGCATAACCTTCTTCAAGTTGTTCTCGCATATCGTCCATATCACGTTTACCAACTTTAGTATTAAGTTCAATCATTTCATCTAAAGAACCTTCGTAAAATTTACGAATTTGCCTAGCATGACCCATTTTACATTCTACTTTTCTAAGAAGTTTGAGAGGATCAAAAGTTTTTACAGAATTTGGATCAGTTTCAGTAATGAAGCTGTCAATAAATTCTTCAATCTCTTCTGTCATATTACAACTAGCCTCAAACATAAGTTCTTGAATAGTTGGCTTGTAAGGTTTTTTAGCCTTTTCGGCATCTACTTTTGCTTTTGCTTCTGCTACATGTGGTTTACCACCTTCAATTGCCGCATCAATTTTTTCTTTAATCCACGGAATAACAGGTTTAATCTCTCCACTTGTACCAGGACATGATTGCCAATGCTCATCATGTGGCTTATAATAATCAGGCATACCACAATCAAGCATACGACACACGTATCCTACTGGTTGTGATAGATTATATGTTTTGTCTGCTTTAGCACAACGTACATCATCTTTTGTATAACCGTTATTAAGCATCCACTGAAATGTAAACTCGTTTAGATCACTTGCTTTATAATTTTGATAATAATAATCACTGGCGGCTTGTTTAAACTTATGAAACTCTAAACCTGTCCATGTTTCATATCCAGCCCATGATGGATCTTTTAATGCACTCTTACGTACTCGTGTAGGTGCTTTAACTTTTACTTTTGCTTTTGCCGGTCTACGTGCCATTCTTATCTCCTATTAGTTCATCCACTCAAACGCTTCTTCTACGTCTATATTAAGAGCATTACACACTTGTTCAATTTTGTCAAGTGTTTCTTGTTCATCACCAGGCCATTGACCAGCCATCTGAGCTTGATAGGTATCAATTAATTGTTTTATATATTCCATTTTTACTCCACATAGGTATGATAATAATGTTTTGGCAGTTTTTCACAAGTGTACTCTGTGTCAGTATAATTATCAACAGCCGTACACTCGCCCGAAGACCAACTAAAATACACAGTAGGTAAAGCCATTGCTTTATTAAATGCAACGACAAACATAGTAAAAATTACTACCAAACAAAATACAATAAAAATGTTACTTATTAATTTATCAGTCATCATATGTTTCCTTCATACATAAGTAATTCCATTCAGCACGACTAATTGGAGATATTCCAAGTTTAATGCAATCTTTTACATAATCACTATATCTAGGATATGAAGTTATCTTTTTCATTAAGATATCTCTTGGAATCCCATACTAGCAACAACATGTTTAGTACCATTGGGCTCAACAATAATATCTGCTACACTTACAGAATGCATCGGAGCCAACCTTTCAATATTTTCTTCAGGTCCAATGTTACCTACTTCAAATACATGATTTAAGTTTTCAGCAGTAATATTAGAAACATGAGTATAAAAACCATTATCAAGTGCTTCTTTAGCAATACTGCTAATATCACCTTTAAATTTCATGCTCATATCAAGTTTCATCTTATGCTTAGGAACACTACCATGTCCTTGTGCATTAATTGTGTCAACTTCTTGATTAGAGAGCTTAATTTGAAAAAGTTTGAATTGCATATTGTTTGCTCCTTGTTTCTAACTATACTTATATATTAAGGCAAGATGTCTTACCTGTCAACCTTTTTTTAGTCCAATCGTGAACTAACGTACAATTTAATACCAGTAAGTTTTTCAAAAATATCTACATACTTTTGAGCAGCAGCTTCTTTGATATCTACATTTTGTACATAACTACCACTTGGATTTGAAAGCTGATATCCACCTGAATAGCTCTTTTTAAAACCAACGGCTTTAAGGGCTTTACCTTCCTTAGTATTGCCTTTAACATAACTTGTTACCCAAGCAAAACCACATGGATAACTATCTCCATAAATGCTTTCAAGTACTTTTGCTTCAGCTTTTGCTTCGCCACTTGCTACTTGGTGTGCTGTCATGATATCCATCTAAAACTCCTTATTTCCAATTTATATATACAGTATATAGTAAGACATCTTACCTGTCAACAAAAAAATGCATAAAAGTTTTGTGCATAATCAATGACTTATAATTTTTTTATAAATAATATTACCATTCACATGGTTGAAAAGTGGCCCATTCATCATGGGTTAAAAGATGGTTAACAACCCGAAAGGAGATTGATGATGACACATAGACATCATTGGATACTTGCTCGTTTTAGCCAGCTAAGAAAAATTGCTAGAATGAACCGTATACTAAGTTATCGACTAGCAAGTTCCTAGAACACTTCAAAAAGAAGGAGCAGTATTATAATACTGCTCCCGATTAGTTTAATTTGATTGGTTTTTTATTATTTTTCTTCAATTTGACGTTCAAATTCTCTCAAACGTTTATACACACTCAATAATTCAATAATTGTTGGCCATGCTTTAAGTAAATATTGCATACTTCCTTCAACACGCCCAAAAGCTCGAATAATCTGTTGCATTACACCTAGTGTAATTGCACCTGTAACAATTGCTGGTGCTAAGAACACATAAGCACTTAGTACATTAGCCTGCAAATATGCAATACGACCTACATTGAAATAAAGATACCGTAGATAACTTTTAAAGTGAATTCCACGTACTCCATCAAATAGCTCTTGTATAGATTTAGGTCGAATTGAGCCATCATCTTCTGCAATAACTAATATTTTACGATATGCCGCTTCTTTTTTCTGTAGATCGTATTCAACACCTACAAGACGCAACAACCAACCTAGCGCAATTAGGAATAACGTACCACCAATACTCCAAAGTAGAGCACCGGTTACAAGTCCATATTCCCATTCTCCAAAAAAGAAAATTGTTAATCCTGCACTTAAGCCTAATAAGATTGGTACAAATTGTACTAGTACCATAATAGCTTCAATAAAACTAGTACCTAGTCCTTCCATGATTCGACTAAATTTAATAGTGTCTTCTTGTACACGTTGAGCCGCACCTTCTATTGTACGAGCTTTGTCGTATACTGAATGATACCATTCTACCATTGCCGTTCGCCAACGGAACAAATAGTGTGCAGTAAAGAAACTTACTATTACTGCAATTAAAACATAGATACCTGCAAGGTAGATAAAGTCAAGAAGACTTCCCCAATACTCTGCATAGGTAATACTATTTGGTTTAGCCAATGCTCTCTGAATCATATCATAAAACTGGCCAAACCATTCATTGATTTTTACATCAATTTCAACTTGAACCCATAGGGATGATAAAATGATAGCTGACCCAAGCCAACTCCATAACCACTAATCTCGGTTCTTAAAAAACCTAAACATTTGTTTTCCTTTTCTTTTAATATCTAGATATAGATTAAACTAGTATACTGGAAATTAAAGATTTGTCAAGTCATAAATACACTATATAGGGAATTAACATGCCGAGACTCAGTTTATATAAGCCATATAAAGGCAATGATTACAAGTTCATGGATCGTAGTATCCGTGAGCAGTTTGATATTGGCGGTACTGCTATACACGTACACAAATATTTAGGACCCGATCCACAAGAAGGAAACAACGATCCTAGCGAACCAAACTACGGTAGTGGACTAGAACGTGATTTTATTACTGGAGAAGAAACAAATCCAGAAGGAATTATTGACGAAACACAAATACAAGATTTACTTTTTATGGAAAACAGAGACAGGAAATATGATCCTGATGTTTATGAATTAAGAGGTGTGTATAACGTAAGCGATAATGACTTTGATCTTACACAGTTTGGACTATTCCTCACAAACGATACTTTGTTTATTACATTTCATATAAATGACATGATTCAAAGACTAAACAGAAAACTTATGCCCGGTGATGTATTAGAATTACCACATTTAAGAGATGAATTATTACTTACTGCTGAAAAAGAAGCAATTAATAAATTTTATGTTGTCCAGGATGCAAGTAGAAGTGCTGAAGGTTTTTCACAAACATGGTATCCACATATTTGGAGAGTTAAAGTGGCACCACTAACAGATACACAAGAATACGCAGATATACTTGGTACTGCCGCAGATGAAAATTCTCTTAAAAACGACATAAGTGCATACAAAACAGAACTTAATATTAGCAATGCTATTGTAGCAAGTGCAGAAGCAGCTAATCCTACAGGATTGCCATTAGCTGAACATTTATTTGGTGTTGAAGATAATGAAGAAGAATACGAACATGGTGAAGTATTAGAACAAGGTGATCAATTTCCACAACAACCAAATGATGGCGATTACTTTATTAGAACAGACTTTAATCCAAATAGATTATTTGTATTCCGAGGTAGTAGATGGCATAGACTATACGACAATGTTGCGAAAAACACATGGAGTGATAGAACATACAATGCAAGTAGCTTTATTAATAATAATGCTACAACCGTTGTTGATAATAAGGAATTCCCAGAAAAAATTCCACTGTCTCAAGCAATAAAACCAAAAAGTGATTTTGAATAATGGCACAACAATATTTTTACGATAAACAAATTAGAAGATACATTCAACAGTTTATAAGACTGTTTAGTGGATTCAATGTACAAATGGGCAAAGATGACAATAATCTACCAGTGTACCAAAAAGTGCCTGTACGTTATGGTGATATCAACAGAATGGCCGCACATATTACACGTGAAAATAGTGAGAACGTTGTTAACAGTGTACCATTTATTAGTTGTTATGTAACTGCATTAAACATGTTACCAGAGAGACGTACATATCAAGACTATACAGAAAAAGTACAAGTTTTTGAAAAAAGATTTGATGATGAAACCGGAAAATACTCAAACGAAAGAGGAAACGGTTATACAATTGAAAGACATGCACCAGTTCCATATATGTTACAAATGAACTGTGATATATGGACATCAAACACCGATCAGAAACTGCAACTATTAGAACAGATTCTTGTTCTCTTTAATCCTACACTTGATATTAGAACTAGTAGTAGTATTGTTGATTGGAGTGCATTATCACATGTTGAAATGACTAATACAACATGGTCAACTAGAAGTGTTGGGTCAAGCATTGATGATATTATTGATGTAAGTACTATAAGTTTTGATGTACCTGTGCATATAAATCCGCCTGCTAAGATTCAACAACAAAAACTTATTCACACAGTTATTAATGAACTTTATAACTTAACAGACGAAGATTTAGATAACTTTAGAGAAGAACTACCATTTAATAAATCTACACTAGAATATACAGTTGTAACATTTGAACAGAAAAAAGCAAGGTATGAGAACGGACAACTTTACTTGCTTAACAAAGATGGAACAAATTTAAATGATCAAGGTACTATTCTTGATTGGCAAGAAGAACTACTACCATTTGGGGTAGTAAGAGATGGAATAAGTCAACTTAGGTTGAGAAAAGGAACAGACCCAGGTGATAAAGATAATGATATCATTGGTAGACTTAATATAAATGCAAGTGATCCAAATTCTCTTTATGTTGATATTGACGAGACTACACTGCCTGCAAATACACTTGTTGCAGTTAATGCAATTGTTGATCCAACAAAGAATCAACCAGGCGATGGTACTGTACCTACTGCAATAACAGGACAAAGATATATTGTATTAAATGATATACCTCTTAATCCAGCATGGACAAATCTACAAGCTAAAAGATATGATATAATCGAATACAATGGCTCTGCGTGGGTTGTTAGTTTTGACAGCTCAAATATAAACACCACAGAATATGTTACTAATGTTTCAAGCAACGACCAATTAGAATGGAACGGCAAAGAATGGTTAAATAGTAACGAAGGCGTTTATAACGCAGGTTTTTGGCGGTTATATCTATGATAGAAGCAAGTGGCTGTATTTTTTTAAGTCTTAACACAGGCAGAATACTTTTACAACAACGAGGCAGTAATGTAAAGCACCCTAATACTTGGGGCTTTTTTGGTGGAAAAAGTGAAGGCACAGAAAGACCAAGCGAAACATTGTATAGAGAAATTTATGAAGAACTAGGCACACTTCCTAGTATTCAAAAAGTAATACCTATCAATATTTTTAAATCATCTAATGGAAAATTTCAATATAATAGTTTTGTATCTATAGTTGAACAGGAATTTATTCCAAGACTTAATGATGAAAGCAATGGATATGCATGGGTTAAAATAGGCAACTATCCTGGTCCATTACATCCGGGTGCAAATATACAATTAAAAGATAAAGAATTCAATCGTAAAATTAAAACAATATACAACAATCATAAAAAACAAGAAGTAGAACTTATTCAGTAATTCGTTTTTTCATACTTTCAACAAACTTTTCTCTTAACCATTCATAATCGTTAATTTTATTTAATGCTTCAACATCACCCTTGTTTTCTAAACCATATGCTTTACCTTCTAATGCACCTTTAATACAATAGCGTCCAAATCTTTCACCATTATCAATGGTACACCATGCTTCTAAACGTGCATCTGTTTCTGCTTGTTTTTGGTTAGGGTTAACACTTGATGCTAACTTAACACACTCTCTAAATGCACTACGCCATGTACGATAAGGGTCTTTATTAAATC
>Ga0181410_1000598_pt1 | contig 15894 bp, 18 predicted proteins | sample 33SPOviralmetaG_FD_130112 | JGI IMG/M metagenome (GOLD analysis project Ga0181410, IMG submission 130112) | Marine viral communities from the oligotrophic San Pedro Time Series (SPOT) site, San Pedro Channel, CA, USA - 33 SPOT_SRF_2012-06-20 | ecosystem: Environmental > Aquatic > Marine > Strait...
GCGTTGTAATGTTTTTGTTACAGGGCCAGCTTCTTCAATATCACGGCTTATAATTTCAGATATGTTAGCCGGATCATATGCAACTGGTGGTTTTTCTTCTGGAATGATTCCATCTGCACTTAAAGGAATATCAGGCTCTGGTGCAAGCTTAATAGCTGGCTCTTTGCCCATCCACCAATCAGGAACTTCTATTTTGTCATATGGGCTTTTAACTTCTGTCTCAGCAGTGGTGGGGTCTTCTAAAACACCCTTTGCTTCTTGAGTTTGTTGCTGGACTTTAGATATCAATTGTTCATCAGTAAGCTGTCTTGATGGAGCGTCAGCAGGAGCAGTCACAGCTAAAGTATCCTCAAGTCTTTTTTTTTGAAAGTATTCAGCTTCTTTATTCCTTCTTGTAGGATATCTGTCACCAAAATTACGAAGGTTTGCTACAGCACCATCCCAATCATCTGTAGTTACTTGCTCCCAAAAGTTAGGAGCTTTTGAAGCCAAGTCACCATATTGAAATGCAACAGATGCTATTGTTGTAGCTTTGCCCATAGGCAACTCAGAAAAAGCTGTCCCTGTTTTTGACTCCCAGCTTGAGCTAAGTCTCTCAACAGCATCCTTCTTTGAAAACTCATCAATAGTTTTGGCTTGTGAATCATCAACAATCAAATCGCTTGCAAGATCAGATGCCTCTGCACCTTTAACGCCAAGATACGGTGTTAAAATATCTATAATATCCTGAGGCAAACCAGAAAGATCAGACAGATTTCTAGCACCTAGATCAAATCCTGTTGCAATGGTAACACCTGAATCAGAACCTTCAGCATCAGGAACATAACCTTTTAACTTACGTTTGCCTTCTAGCTCACCAATAAAGTCCCAATCAATATTACTCATCTAAGCTCTCCTGCAAAGCTTTATTGAAAAGTTTCTCAGAAGCAAAGTCACCATTTAGATATGCACGAAGTACCTTAACATCTTCTGCATCTACCTGTGGATCAATCGCATATGACTTTCCTGTGAAAAATCCAGCGACTGGCTTTACAGAGTTTAACGCACCATTAAGCATTTCTAACGCACCAATAAACTTTTCAGGCTGACCTAAACCGATTAGATCTGCATCATTATTATAATCTTCAAGAATGCTCTCATGTACGCCCCTTAATACATAAGGCTTTATTAGATCATAATGGCTTAAAAATTTCTTAAATGTAGTGTTTTCAACTCTATTAACAGCAACTTGATTTACAGCGTAATCAAGAGACCTTTCGTAATGATAGTTAAAGCCACTAAGAATTTTTTTGTTTTCGCCTTCTTCTGTTTGCAAGAAAATAGTGTATGTCTGCTCATCACCATAAAAATCATCAGGGTATACCTTAATAACACCCTCACCGTTTTGAATCATTTCTCTAAGACTGTCATCTATAGCAACATCAGGTCTTAGGGCATGTCTTCGCACTTCTCTAAAAAATGAACCCTCAACACCGCCTTCAATAACATCGGCATTTGCACCAATGCTTGCAGATGCTTGCTTGTACCAAGTATTAAAGCCAAGGCTAGGGGTTCCATCTTCATCAAAAGTAATGCCAATATCTTTAGAAACAGCTACAACAGCATTTCTTATGGCAATCTGTAAACTCTGTTCGTTCATTTCCATTCTATTTTCCTGCATAATTACAGGAACAGTACGCCTTAGATACTCAGATAAACGAGAATCTTTAACAATTAAATCGCTTTCATCAACAGAAGCTCCCCCAGGAGCAGAGTCAAGAAGTTGATCTATAATACCTAAAGCTCTAGGATCTCTCTCACTATCCCAAAAAGTATTGTTTAATAAAGACTCTCCAATAGAAGAGCCTTCGATTGCTTTTCCAATATTACTATTGATAGCAGAACCAATGTCTCCAAAAACAGCATCAAAGCTTCTAGCAACTCTTCCACCACTTGTTACTTCTGTTTGTAATCCTTGAGAAGCTTGCCATTTTTTGTAACCAACTTTTCTTGCATAAGAAAAATCTGTTACATTAATTCCTGCATCTGAGAGCATTGATTCTAAACGCATAGAGGGATTAGCATAAACGCCTTCATTGCTCATGTTTGTAAACATGCTTTGATAAAGTTTATTAAAATAAGAAATTGATGTATTAAAACTTTCTTCATCAGCAATGCTGTTATGCAAGCTATTTATAGCATTAACCATTTCTGGATGAATCATTTTATACTTCATAGAAAACTTAATAGCTTTGCTAAAGTTCTCATCTTTTACTTGTGGGTCTGAGTGAAAGAATATGCTTTCATTTGCAGGATCTCTTTCAAAAACAACATCAGCAGCTTGAACAAGAAGAGATCTGTCTTTTTCACTAAGCTTCATTCCATTTGAAGCCTTTGTCATTGCAGACATTGTGTTTCGGCGTTTTTTATCAGCAGTAGCAAAATTGTTAGTGTATGTTTCAACCTTGCTCCTCCACTCTTTAAGAGTTACAGCCCTACCTTCTCCAACAACACCTTCAGCAATTAACTGACCTTCCATTTGTTTAAAAACAGATGGGTGAGTTTTATAACCATTAGATTTAGACATTTGCATATCAATAGTAGACATCATTGCAACACCAGACTCTTTAAGAGACTTGCTTACAACTTTATTGTTTGCTTTTGTAAATGTTCTCCACTCAGCAGGCTCTACAAGCAAGTTGTCATTCATTGCTCTTATCTGGGATTCAGCAGAGTTTCTTTCAGACTGAGGAAGTGATTCGTCAATAAATACATTGTAGAGTTTATCAAATTTATCTTTGTATGAATCTCTTAATAACTTTTGTTTTTCTTTTACTGATTTTTGAGCACCAGCAAGTTCGTTGGAGTGAATATTAATTAAAGTAGCCTTAATGCCATCATCAGATATGTTTGATTTAATAATATCTTCAAGGTTTACTTTTGTTACATCTGTCCTTATAGCAAGCTCAAGCTCATCAGATAATTCTTTATCAGCTTTAGCAGCTTCAGAATTTTTTGCATCATCAACAAACTTTAAACCAGCTACATGAGCCAGCATAAGCTTTTTAATTTTCTCGCCATCAACATCAGGATTGTTTGCAAACTGATCTTCAGCAGCATGAGCTGCATTAATCGCAGCAACTAAACCACCATTTTCAGAATCTTTATATATTTTTTCAGCAACAGTAGTAGACATTTTTTCTGCAACTATTGTGGCTTCAGCAACATTAAGCTTTGCAATATTAGCTGCACCAAATTCGTGAACCTCTAATGAATCACGAATAGCTTCATTTTCTTCACGAAGCTCAGATATCCTGTCTAATGCTGGCCTATCTTTAACCTCATCTCCTGTTAAAGCAGAAGATAATATCCCTATCTGATCTACGTTATGATAAAACGCAGTGCTGTTTTCAACATTAGCTCTTTCATTAGTAGCTATTTGTTGACCAGCAAATGCCTTGTTTTCAGCAGCTTTATAAGCAGCAGTAATCTTTGGCTCTACTAAAGCAAACAATGTCGGATCAAGAGTTTCTTGCAGTGACTCTAGCTTGCCGTTTAATGCACCACGAATTGCATCTGGATCAGTCTTGTTTTCAATAAAGACTCTGTTAGCATCAGCAACAGCATCATTACCTACTGATGAGGCATAGGTTTGAAAAGCTGCATCACGCCAGACTTGTTTTACACTATCCCTTTGAGCATCTGTCATAAAACCATCATTGGCTTTTGTGTAATCTAGATTTACAAAAGGCTCTATCTCACCTGTTTGTTGATTTCTAACAACAGCGTTTGTTTTTCCATCGGCTTCAGCCTGACGAACAGCTTGGTTGTAATTATCATCGGCAACTTTATTAGCTACTTTAAATGAAGCTTGAGTTACGTCAGAAGCAAAGCCTTGCACAGCTTTAGCCATTGCAACTTGGCCACTAATGTCAATAACACCATATTCTTTTGAATAATACTGTCTGCCTTGAGTTGGCTTAAAAACCATAATTAGTAGCCTCCGGGGTCAGTCTGATAATAAGAACCACCTGAACTTTTTTTATAATAACTTGTGCGGTTTCCAGTTGATGAAGTGCTTATAGAAGGCCCACCTCCACCTCCACTTCCACCTCCACCAGAAGATGGCGCTCCAAAATAAGCAGCAGTCTGACCAAATGCCTTACCATAACTGCTAATAACAGCAGCCCTACCTTTAGTTTTTGACATGGCTGCGCTGGTAAGTAGGTTCCTACGTTTGCCAAGACCCATAAGCTTAATTGATCTCATATCAGATTTAGCTAAACTTCTTTCACCAAAGTCAAGAGCAGCTATAGAACCTGATGTGCCAAGCGCAACGCCTTGAGCAGCCATTGATGTACCAAGTGATGCAAGCTGTCTACGAAGCTCTAAATCACGCTGAACCATTTTTTGGTCAGCTTGAATCTTTGCCATATCAGCTTGCTCACGATAAGACTGCTCTTGCAGCTTATAAGCGTTTTTTTCCTGCTGACCACCAGCCAGAGTTGCTAATACGTCACCCATTATAATTCAACCTCGACTAAAACTCCGTTTATAGTTAACGGCAGCGGCTGATCCTGACTAATAGTAACATTACCATCACGACCCCAGCCTAGCAAATAAACTTCTTTTTTCTCATTAACAGGTTCAGGTTGATCAGCAAAAACTGCATTAACTCTCCTAATAAGAATATTAGTTCTTTGCACCTGAACATTAAGAGATTCATTAAGATCAAGCAAAGCTCTTACAACTCTTCGCTTCTGGCCTACAGAAACTCCATCTTGTAACTGAAATTCAACAGGTAACGTAGTCATTGTCGGCGTGTAGTTAATACCAACTTCGACTTCAGTAACAGCATCGCTAACAGTAATATCACCAGAAGAATCTGTTGTGTAAGTTCCTAAAGCATAGTTTCCTGATTTAACTTCAACCTTAGTATTAGGTAAATGACTAATAGTCCAATCTGCTTTAGCTGTTCCAGATGTAAGCTTACTTGCGCTATCTAAATGATAATCATTATTTAATAACTCTAATCTTTGCTGAGTAACGCCATTGATTACACGTTCACAAATAATATAAATTTTTCTATTAACATTAACTACGTTCTTAAACGAACCATCAGTAGTATATTTACACCAACCTTGTAATTTTTCTTTACGAATACTAACAAAAACAGGCATATCACCTGTGTCATTAATAGCGTAAAGATAACTTTCAACTTGATCTGATGCTTCACGTTGAACTTCAAGATCGGCTGGTGTACCAACTAAATGCCCTGCAAGAATAGTTATGGCATCAGATTCATATGCTTGGCTTAAATCAGAAAATATAAACTCTCTTATTGATCCCTTTGATTTAGTAATAAACAAAACAGCACTATCAAATTCTTTAGGCTGCACAGATCCAGTTCCAAAAGAACTTTGTCGTTTTATTGAGATAGTCGCTGGTGTTAATGGACGTTCATCTACAGTTGGTACATACAATTCTGATTCAGATGTAAATATGGCTAAGTGTCTAAATGAAGCCAATGATTTAATTTCTGATACTTGATTCTCAGCAATTTGTATTTGTATTGATTCGTTATCAAGACCTGTTCCAGGGTCAAAATTAAAATACTCACCAACTTGAGAAAAGAATAAATGATTAGGAAGTGATTTCGTGCCACCAAAAACAAGTCTTTGATCGTGAAAAATTACTGATCTTGCATAGCCACGCCTTGTTGAAAAAACTTGTTCTTTCCAAGTAGTTCTTGCGTTTGTATTTGCGGGTGCTGTATCAAAAGTGCCAGTCACTGTTGTTGAGGATAAATACGCACTAATAGCTACATGATGAACAGTGTCAGCACTATCTATAAACTCTATTTCTTCCCCTACCCAATTAGCATCAAATATAGCACTACTAGCTGTTATAGTTTGTGCGTTTGTATTTGCGTTTTGAGGAGTAAGTGTAATTGATTCTGCAACAAATTTATAATATGGCTGATGAATAAATCCAGAAGAAGAATCAAAAGCAAAATCAGAAACAGTGAATGTAGTTGCAGATGTTCTTACTATCTTCTGCATTTCCATATCTGGATGAACAACAATCATAGTGTCAGAAGACTGAGCAACTTTTAACTGCCCAATCATTGCTGTTGTCCATTTTTGAGATGTTAAAGTCTGAAGAATATTTGTTGGATTAGATACGTCAACAATCTCAACTTGAGCATTACTAAACATAAGAATGTAAGCTTCGTTCTCATCATAAACATAAGGTTCTGTTTGATAACCAGAAGTAGTCAATGTTTGAAGATACTGAAGACCAGGGCGGCGAGTAACACCACCTTGCGCTTTCATGCGAAAGTTAGTTAGTGTCTTTAAACCGTTTCTGTACGCATCAGAATCAACACGAGAACTTAGGAGAGGGGATATCTCACCAGCCGTAAAGTTGGTATAAAATTGTCTTAAAAGTGCCATTCATGCCCTACTGTTTAAGTACCCTCTATTTCTTGGTAGATAGCATTACCAAGGCGAACACGATGATAACGGCTTGGACGTAATCCCTGTGTAGTAACCTGTTGGCTGTCCCTAGATTTTGCTTTTCGGAATTGATCTTCAGCAAGATCTGTATATGATTTTGCAATGTCACCCTTACGGGTAACTGACAAAGCAAAAACAGAAGCCAATCTAAATATTGCCCACATTGTAAATGCAGGGGGCCAAAATCGAGTTTCTGGACGAAACACATAGTTTAATACAACAGTGTCACCCACTTCAGCATTAATATACACATAACGCTCATAGATGTCGTACTGCTGGGGTGTATCATTAATTGTAACAGTTAGCACCTGAACTACTTCAGGGCTTGTGGGAAGAGCGTATGCAGCGTCCCAACGATCAACAGGGGCAGCAGTAAGTCTACTTAACACCTTTTGACCAGTAGCAAAGTTCCAATTATGATGGGAAAGACAATCTTCAATGATATCTTCGTATATTGTATTGGCTACCAAAGCTTCATCAGTTTTATCAGTAAATGAAGTTAATGGCTCTATACCAACTAGAACCATTGCCTTTTGAGCTACTTCGATATCAGTTGAAGGTGTTGTTGGCATTAACGATTACCGCCCATAAATTTACGCATACTTTTGTAAGATTTTGAAGTATTTTTAATACCTTTTACAATTCCTTTAGCACCTTTATATGCACCAACACCACCAATTACAGAACCAAGTCCTTGAGCCATTACACTGCCAATTTCTGAAGCATAAGGTGATATAGATATAATCGCATCTACCGCAGAAACTTTTTTTATATTAGATTTTTTGGGTCTTTTAGGTACATTGTAAACCATTACTTACCATAACCCTTGCCCATTGTTTTGGTTGATTTCTTTGAATTAAGACATTTGCCAGCAGATCTGCACTTAGCCGGACTTGGGCAGGTTGAACACGTTTTCATTACTTAACACCCTTACCTAATTTTGCTAAAGAGCCAATCTTTACAGTATAGCCCTTACGACTCTCCTCTTTAGGAGAAGTAGAAGGGGCAGCTTTCGCTGCCGCCTTCAATGTTGGCTTCTTAGCCATTACCGAGAGTCGGTTGCCATGGTGACAACATCACCAGTATCGACAACTCCACCAGAATTGCTAAGAACATTAACTATGCCAAAACCATCTGAAGAGTTAACGAAGATAACATCGCCAACATTCATTTCGTTTGAAGCACCGTTGAAATAGCCAGCAGCATCAACAGCATTATTATTGTCTCCTGTTGAGACATAATGCCAGATGTGAAAGCCATTTCCACTGTAGTTGACCAAAGTGAGGTCTGCTGCAACAAAAGCCATTATCAGTCCTCCTATTTCTTTAGCTGTAGTTCGTAACAGGCATTCGCATCAATAAGTGTAGCATTCATTTGCATCTTATTCAGAACAAAATATGCGTCCTTATCGTTGTGATACTGCATGTTAGAAGAGACATCTGCACCAATCGCATGCCCTACTGCACTTGTGTGCCAAGCAAAACATTTACGATCAACATTTCCACTGCCAGCTTCGCTCAAGCCTGAGAATGGGAACCAAGTGAAACCCAACCAGTTTTTAGCTGTTACTGAATTTGCAAATGGCAGATTTTCTTGACCGATGTATTCTGCACGAGAGAATTCATCAATGTCCATCAACTGTGACCAGTTTTCCCAACCAATAACACAATAACGCTGACCATCATCAGGAACATCAGCATTGCCAAAAGCTTCCATGAGACTGAACGCCCATGCCAATGTGATACCGTTTGTGGTTTCATTAAGGTTGTTAGTTGTTGCGTCCATAGCTGCCAAAATAAGATCGTCTGTCTTACGGCCTAGTGCATAAGCACCTGACTGTTGTGCGACAAGCATCTCATCATGGTTAATACGGAGTTGGTCAAGGTCATCAATCCACTCGCCTGCAAAATAATCCTCTAGGACTACATTTACGTTTGTGTGTTCGAGGTTCATAGGTGCGACATTACCATGCCGAGCCTTTGTAGTCGCAAAACCCTTACCGATTTTTTGGAACGTGGTTTTATTCTTTACGCCATTGGCTGTGCGAATAGTACCACGAAGCTTTGAACCCATACGCTGATACGCCATATGGACGCCGGATTCAAACTCCTCGATAAAGGAGGTGTCAATAGTTGGGGTTGCCATACTATTATCTCCTAATCAAAAGTTAAAGTTACATACTTGTCCATCCGGTTAATCCTCAGCATTGGCTTTTTCGGTTGTCCAGTCAGAAGAGCTACTTCCTTTAGGGCCGACACCGTTACTTTGGGCCATCAGTAAACAAAACATGACAGAAAGATATGTGTTTGTTAATTCACATTATTTATTTCTGGAATATTGAGCAAAACCTTGACGAACTTTTGCAATAAATGCAGGGTCTTTTTCCTTCCAGTATTTAGGATCATTTTGCATAGACATAAGGTCTTCTTTAGATAAACGCTCCTGAAACTGAGTTTCTGATGTCATTGTAAATTGAGGCTGACCATTAAGTTCCATCAATTCTTCAAACAACTGAACCATTCCAGCAGAAGCAGGAACACCAGCAAAAACAGAATACGCTTCATCTGTTAAGTTTTTCTCTGCCCACAAATCAACACGCTCTAAACGTTTTTCTGCATATTCACCTAAAGCTTGTGATTCTTCGTTCCAATCCGGCCCCTGAGTCATTTGAAGTTGCAAAAACTCATTAATGTTACTATCAAATTCTTCTTGTGACATTCCAAGGGTATGAGCTTTATCTTTAAACCAATCCAGCATTGGATCTTCTTCATTAACATCAAGCTTAATACCGTCAACCTGAATGTCAGGTATCTCATAATCTGCTGGACTAATAGGCGCAGCTGATTGTGCTTCTTCTGTTATCTCACCAATAATTTGGCTTCTTAGCTCTTCTTTGCGAGAATAGAACTTTTTCTCAAGTTCACCATAACTAACAGCAAGCTCCTCTGGTCTTTCAAATTTCTCTGGAAGCCAATCAGGTCTTTCTACTGATGCTTCTTGAGGTTGCTCCTGCATTCCTGATGCCTGAACCTCGACTGATGCTTCGGTTTCAACGCTTTCTGCTGCTGCTTCATTCATTTAACAATCCCACTTTCTTAAAGCTTTGTTAATACGACTATTAGGGTCATTAGCCGTTTTTTTACTTGTAAGCTTCTTTTTCATACCCATCATACGCTTACAAAATGATTTACGTCTTGCCGCTGCCTTCGGAGACTTTTTAGCCTGTTTAGCAGACACAGGACGTTTAATATTTTTACCCTGTCTACGCAACGATCTACGACCAGCTTCATTAAGACCGCCAGATTTGCTTTGACCTTCTTTTCTTTGCCACGCTGCTGTCTTAGCCATTACGTCCTCGCATATGTTGGTTTTTTACCACCACCAGACGGATTAGTGCGACGTTTTCGATTGGTGGCTGTTTTCTTTTCAGACTTGCTCATAGAATTAGCTTTTGCTTGCGGTACACATTTTGGATAACCTCTTTTATCACCCATCTTGCGACCACATGCCGGATGCTTGCCGTTTTTAGTGGTAGATATATCAACCCATTTTTCATCAAACCATCTAGTAAGACTCACGAGTATTTACCGCCCATTTTCTTGTACTGCTGAACAAGCTGACCTGACGCATATGCGCTAGGCCATTTCTTAACTCTTGCCTTAACCATAGCTTTTGCTCTTGCATAGAGTTTTGGATTAGACGGTTTAGCCATCGTTTTGCTTCCTACCAAGTTCACAACGTTTTTTCATAATAGCAACAATCCATCGACTGCCTTCTGCATGTGCTAGAGTTTCAATTCCAGCGCCAGCAGCATGGACATTATTCGTTGAAATAGATTCCAGATACTGTAAGAAATCCTTTCCAACCCCCGAACCAAAAAGAGCGTAGGCTTTAGAATTAATATCTTGATCGACTTCCTTAGTATATCCTCTACCGTCTGGCGAAACATTTATCTTCTCCTTCATTACTGACCACCACCTTGTTGCTGGCTTGCCATAACTTGCTGTAGCAATTCAGTGTTCTTTCTTACCTGACCTTGATCTGCAAGCAATTCTTCCATAACACCAAACTTCTGAGCCAGATACTGAACAACCTTTTCCTGATTATAAAGAACTGGTGTAATTTCAGGGCCAAATGTTCCAGCTACAGTCTGCTGAAATCTTACAAAGTCAGCTACGTCTTGTTGATCTTGCGCTCTTAAAAGAGGTGAGACAGGAATAATACGAAGCTCACGACCATCAACTTTAGGAATATTAATCAAGCCTTGATCTGTGTATATCTTAATAATACGTTCGACCAGAGGCTGAAGAAACTCTTTCTGCATACGACCAGCAACAGCACCCATATCCCTAGCAACATCAGCCAGCCTTTCAGATACCTCGGTAGCTGACAAAGGTGTTCTTGCATTAGGGCGAGTATCTAGCTCATCAATGAACAAAGCCTTTCTAACATTACGGCGCATGTCATCAAGAACAAGCTGTGCAACATCAAATCGACCAGGGGCAGCAAGAGTTTCAATTCTTGACCCTGGGCTTCTTGGTATAAAAGTCCCTGGCTGAATAGTAATGTTGTCTGGATTAAAAACACCATCATCATCGTAAACATAAGAACCAGCAATAGCCATCTCAGCATTTTCAAGAATAAGCTGAACAGTGAGATTTAATGTTTTAATAGCTGGCATTGCTTGCAGAACAGGGCCACGACCCCATACTTCAAATCCAGTCTTAGACCATCTTGTGGTAATCCAAGGAACGCTTCCACGACCCTGAAGAACAGACTTCTTTAGAATATGCTTATCTGTTTCTGAAATAAGATAATAAGTATACTCATCCTTAAATTTATTCTTCTCATCATATATCGTAGCTTCAACAATCTTTGTTTTTCTATCAGGATTGCTTTTCTGCTCACGCATCATCTTATCACTGAACTGGGCATCAGGATAACGATGCTTAATGTCAGTAATGCCCATTTCGCTATTCCAACGGAACCAGCCGGAAACGGTATCCATATTTCCTGCTAACAAAGCCAAGTTTGTTGGAGGGACAGATGTAAAGTGTAAGTCCCCTGCAAAACGTCCTTCCTCAACAAGAAGGTTCATTGTGCCTAAACCTAGATCTTGAAAAGCTTCATGTAACTCAGCATTAAAGTTTGAGCTACGAAGACCTTCATGCAAAAGCTCTGTGATCCTGTCTAACTCTTGAAGGAGTGCCTTGTTTACTGCTTCTTTAGGAAAGTCAGGCCCGGGTGCCAGTTTGAATGCACGACCATTTGGTGGAAAGAAACCAAGTTGTAAACGACTAGCAAACTTAGGCAAACCAACCACAGCAGTTTCGTCATAGATATTTTCAGTTCTACGAGCTGCTTGGCTTTCTTGAAAAAAACTCTCACGATGAGGAAGAACGTAATCATAAATTTCTTCCCACAAATCAGTCCAAGAACTCCATCTACCTCTGGCTTTCTTGTAACGGTTCATTACAGATTCATATTCTTTTATATCTGTACCAACCTGATAAGGCTCAGGATTACCATCGTTATAACGTGGATCTTTCATAGCTATTAAGCCTTATATACTTGGTTAGGATCATTGATAGTTTTAGAACCCATTGACTTTGTTTTAAAGCCAGCAAACCCTTCTGCTTCTGTAGATTGCAAAGACTTAGTGCCAAGAAGGTTAGAAACTTTTTTACGCTCCTGATTAGCCTTACGAGCTTCTGCATCAGCAAGAGACTTAGCGGCAGCGGCAGCTTCTTCTTTTTTTAAACGCTCTAATTCAGGATCAGGCGGCGGTGTGTACATCTTCGGTTTCATAAATCCCATCAGGCTCTCCTTCAATCTCCTCAAAAATGGGCTTACCGCCCAATTTAATCAATTCACAATAAAGCTGGTATGGCGTTAATATAAATGGATTATTCATTCCAAGGATGTGTTTTACAAAGCTTACGCAGTAAATAAGTCTTGGTAGATGTATAGCATTGCCAACATCAGAGTCTATTTCTATACATTTATGATTCTCAAACAAATCACCAACAAGAAGAGCAGCTTCATCCCCAGAACACCACTCAAAATTAAATCTTTGGCTTGCGAACTCGAAAGTAATCCATACTTTTAGCTCTGGATCGTACCTAACAGCATAAACATGCTGGAAATCAGGTCTGTGAAGTGTAAATGCTTTCCATATTCCTATATTCATTGCTGGTCTAAAGCAAATTATCCATTTCATAGTGCTTTAGCTCCTCTGGAGAGCCTATTTCTGTTCTTTTGTCGCTGAAAAGGGTTACTTGACCTCTCAACAGTGGTGGGGAGTGGTACTGAACGACCACCGAGAATCACTCTACGACCCTCACCGCCCCCTAACATTGCATACTGTAACGCATCATGTATGTGTGAGAACCGATTCTTAGAAGGTTTCTCTTCGTAGTTCTCCTTACCCATATGATATTGGCGTTTGTATTGATAACCACCCTCAAAACCACTAATTAAAACAGTGCATGTAGGGCTTATTATGAGAGATGGCGTTCCATCTGTAAGGCGATTAATAACAGACTCCACAGATTCAATGCGAACCTGAGTATCATTAGTAGGCGCAGGATACGCAGTAATGCCCGCTGCTCTTAAAATCATAAACGGAGTGTTCTCAGATGTCTGAGCCATTTGATTACCAGCCGGATCACCAACAAATCTAAAGTCCAACCCATCCCATTTGTTTTTGGCTATTTCTCTTTTAAGGACTTCTGCAAATCTTCCAGCTCCCATATCCTGTCCAATGACTTCGTGGAAAATAGACCAACGCCCGAATGTCGCTTGTTGGGCAAATACTGCCGACGGCGTTCTACCAAAGTCAATGCCGACGATAACTTCCGAATTCGTACTGGGTTCGATGGGTGACTTCGCAACGTGAGTATCCCTTTTAAATGTTGGGTAAACAGGCTTGCCGTCTAAAAGAGCCTGATATTTGTTTAACACATATACCTTAACCCAATTAGACGCTTTACCTAGAATAATCTTGTCATAATAATCAGGCTGTATATTCCCCTGATTTTCTGCTTTAGGATTTTTCTCATACCCAACAAGATTACCTTCACTATCAAGTTTCTCAACCATCGCCCCAGGCTGAGAGTAGAAAGTCCAGTCATCAGGTTTAATCATAAGAAGCTTTTCTTCTTCAGACATATACTCTGGGGCAGGTGCTTCGCCCGACATAATAGCCCACCAATGAGTTTCATCAGGTGAGTTGGTATCCATAATAACGCCATACCAAGAAGGCCCACCATCTCTCATCGATGGGAAACGACCGACACGCATAGTACACGCATCAACAATGGACTTGGGTATTTCTCTGGCTTCGTTAATCCAAACGGCAGTCAACTCAAGAGATAGTAGCTTCTTAACGTCTTCTTGTTTGTCTAAAGCCAAAAAAATTACTTCGCACTCAACGCTAGTTTTATCACCAAGAGCAAAGTTTATATTATGTGTATAAGGAGGTGACCAGACAAACCTTCCGATATCATCAGAAAACCAATCACGCCAAGTCTTTATTGTCGTAGTTTTTAACTGAGGGTTGGTATTGCGAATAACAGCAAACCTTGTTCGCCTTACACCAGAAACATTTGGCTTCTGATTAACCGCAATCCTCATTAGCTCCATGCAAGAGGCAACGGACTTTCCTGAACCAACAGGCCCCCGAATACCTCTTACAAAAGAGCGATCTTTCATAAACGCCTTGGCAACAGACCCTGGCGGTTTGTAGTCTAGCTTCACCCAATGAACTTTCTACGTTTAGCTGACTCTCCACCAGCACCTAACTGATTAGCAAGGACTGCTCTTTTAACAACAGGACTAGCAGTTTCGGTAGCTGCACTTGGAGTCTGAGTCTCACCAGCAGAAGGCTCCTCACCATAAAGCATGGCTCTACGCTCTTGTTTGTTAGTACCCATCACAACATCAAAGGTTTCATCAGCTACCTTCTTATAAGGCTTTTCAATCGTTTCCTCAAAAACCTCTGCTGCTACTTTGCGAGTAGCTTTGGTTGCCTTGTCAATTTGCTTTTTCCCTGGTGTTCCGCTTGGTAGTCCTCCGCCCATAATCGCCTCCTGTTGTAAAAAAAATATATTTCCGAATGTGGTTTATTAAGTCTACTGCGTGTGTGGTTTACCTTTTATACATTGTCGTCCGTTTTTCTAAGACCGTTCTATACGACAAGCATATATCCCGAAGGGTCCCCCTAGTCCACGTTAAAGTTTATCTGTACCGCAGTCGATGGAATCTTCGGTGCATCGTTGCGTAATCCTGCCCTGTCCATAAGATCTCTAGCAGCTTCAAGCCTAACGTGCTGTGACTTACTACCTAACAGATCTCTCATTGTCGCCATTGCTTGTGTAGCGTCCCACCCCAATGTTCTCATAGCCAGTTCTTGTCTGTATTCGATAACATGCTGTTTGTTCAGGGAATTATATGCCCAAGCTTTGTTCCTACCCAGCTTACTTGCAGCTTCTGTTGGGTTGCAACCATCATGCAAGATCATATGCACCAGATCAGCCTGTGGATCAGTTACTTTACTGTGCGTTGTTCGCAATGTCGGAGAGTGTTTTTCAATGTCTTCCATTGGCACTACACCGTTTTTGTATCTGTCTTGTTGTTCACTATTGGCTTTTGTCATTTCCGTGTCCCATAACTCTACGAGAGGAGATTATACACACAACGATTAAAACCCTGTCAATACACTTCTTGTATCCCATTGTAATCACGCTATTAGCACCCTACAAATATCGTTCGCTCTTACGAGGTGAACGATCTTTTCCGAAGTGCAGCTTGGGTGTGTTGCTAGTACCGTGTATGCCCTTGGTCGGGCATTGCTAGACAAGTGTTGCTCGGCACAGCAAAGCTGCTTTGTCGCATCACAGCTAGCGAATCATCCCTTTATCCCGTTCTTCGCTGTGATTACACTGACCGCTGTAACGGTCAGCGCACTCCACAGGACTCATCACTATGAGAGCACACACACACATGATTGGCCCTACGTCGTTCAATTATCCCTAAAGGGTAACACACAAATTGCTAAAGCAAGCGAGCAACAGATACTTTTAATTAAGCTGCGCATGCTCTTTTGAATCTTTGTAAAGATCCGAATCAAAATCCGAATTTGTTATTATTAAGTCACTCTTACGAGTGACATGTTTTTTATCGAAAATCCATTTTGACAAGGGGGTTTGCACCCCTTCGGAACTTGACATCCTCTTTCGTGTGTTAGGTGTCGGCAAGAACAACGCAGAACAATCCTGTGTCTGTGTTAACCATAACTAACGAGGTAATCATGTTACAACTAGATCTTTTCGATACTACAACATCAACAGCTAACCACGAGATCACTATCTCGCCAGCACAACATGAGATCATGCAA
>Ga0181410_1000600_pt1 | contig 15886 bp, 16 predicted proteins | sample 33SPOviralmetaG_FD_130112 | JGI IMG/M metagenome (GOLD analysis project Ga0181410, IMG submission 130112) | Marine viral communities from the oligotrophic San Pedro Time Series (SPOT) site, San Pedro Channel, CA, USA - 33 SPOT_SRF_2012-06-20 | ecosystem: Environmental > Aquatic > Marine > Strait...
GGAGAAAAAAACTCGTTTTTTATTTAGCGCCAGAAGTTAACCGCTGTTAACCTAGATCCCGATAGAGTTAACTGCCAGTTAACAAGAGGAAGCCGCTGATGTTTGTGACGTTTGCAAAATTTGCCGAGATCAAAGGCGTATCAAGGCCAGCGGTGACAAACGCCGTGAAATCTGGAAGGCTCGACGGAGCTGTTAAGGAGGTTAACGGGCGCCGGATGATCGACGATAAAATGGCTTTGGAGCTGTGGGTGTTGAACTCGCAAGACACCAAAGGGATTCAAAAACCTGCGGTGATTCCACAGGTTGAAAAGATGGCAGAGGATGAGATCCCGCTGCTGAATGTAAGCCGAGCGAGAAAGGAGTTTTATGACGCTGAGTTGGCGAAGATCAAGATGGATCAGCAGTTGAAAGATTTGGTTCCTGCTGATGTGGTGCAGAAAGAGAGCTTTGCAATGGCGCGAGCGGTGCGCGAGTCATTGGCAAACCTTGCTGATCGTTTGAGCAATGAGTTGGCGGGCGAGACTGATGCGTCACGCATCCATCAGATGTTGGTGCAGGAGCACAGGCAATGTTTGATTGAGCTGTGTGATGCTTAATCCGTACCGCGCCGGTTTTTTAGAAGGGCTACGACCTGAACAGCCACTGACTGTTTCTGAATGGTCTGATAAGTATCGAAGGCTGAGCAGCAAGGCGAGTGCTGAGCCTGGGTTGTGGCGTACGGATCGAACGCCGTATTTACGTGAGCCAATGGATTGCTTGTCGAGCGATCATCCTGTGCAGCGCGTGGTGATGATGTTCAGCGCTCAGTCTGGGAAGACTGAAGCGGGCAGCAACTTTTTGGGTTATGTGATCGACCATGCACCGGGGCCGATGTTGTGCGTGCAGCCAACAATTGAGATGGCCAAGCGTCTGTCAAAGCAGAGGCTGGAAAGCATGATTCAGGACACGCCAAGATTGGCCAGGAAGATTGCACCGGCCAGGTCAAGGGATAGCGGCAACACGATGTTTGCCAAAGAGTTTCCTGGCGGGATCATGTTGCTGACGGGTGCCAATTCTGCAACTGGTCTTAGGTCTGCGCCTTGTCGATTCTTGTTTATGGATGAGATCGACGCGATGCAGGAGATCCAGGGAGAGGGTGATCCTGTAAGCCTTGCGGAAAGAAGAACGACGACATTTTCACGGCGCAAGATCTTGTTGACATCAACGCCGACTGTTAAAGACTTCAGCCGTATCGAGACTGAGTTTCTCAATTCTGATCGGCGTTACTACTACGTGCCTTGTCCAGCCTGTGGAGAGTTTCAACATCTGCAGTGGCCAAGGTTGAAATGGGACAAGGGCAAACCTGAGACGGCGAAATATGAGTGCGAGCATTGCAAGGAACGTTTTGAGGAGCACCACAAGACGCGATTCTTGCCACAAGGTGAGTGGCGAAATCATGCACCGTTTGACGGGAAGACTGCAGGCTTTCAACTGAATGGCTTGTATAGCCCGCTTGGCTGGGCAAGTTGGAGCCAGCTTGCTGAGGATTTCTTGCGGGCTAAGACTGACCCGGCAGCTTTGCGAACCTTTGTCAATACGCGCTTGGCTGAAACGTTCTCTGAGGATTACGCGGCTCAGGTGAATGCTGATGGTTTGATGGCGAAGCGTTTGGAGTACAAGCCGGGCACCTGCCCCGAAGGCGTTGTGCTGCTTTGCGCTGGCGTCGATTGCCAAGATGATCGGCTTGAAGTGTCGGTGTGGGGATGGGGCGCAGGAGAAACAGCTTGGTTGATCTGGCATCAAAAACTGATGGGCGACCCTACGTCTGTTGAGGTTTGGGGCCAGTTGGATCAAGTCCTTAAAACTGAATGGGACACAGACGGCGGGAAACATCTGACTATCTCTCAGATGGCGATTGACTCCGGCGGCCACGCAACGCATGAAACCTATAACTATTGCCGCGACAGGATTCGGCAGGGTGTTGTCCCAATTAAGGGCAGCAGCAAGCGCAACAGCGCGGCGCTAGGCAAGGGCAGCAAGGTTGATGTGAACTGGCGTGGTCGGACTGTTAAAAAAGGCGTGACTTTATACATGCTTGGCACTGACACGATCAAAACCACGTTGTTTGGTCGTATGCGGCACAAGGAAGGCTTAGGCAGCATTAACTTCGGCTTGGCTGCTGATCATGAGTATTTTCAACAGCTAACGAGCGAGAAAATGCGCTTACGTTTTCACAGAGGCTTTCCAATCAGGGAATATGTCAAGAAAGCATCAGCAAGAAACGAGGCGCTCGATTGTTTTGTCTATGCCTATGCCGCCATGTTGTTGTATTCCAGGCGGCTGCCAAAGTTGACGATGTGGGAAAACTTGCGTGAGAAATTGGAATCAGGGGGCAATAAGCCGCTAAAATCAAGCAATAAACCGGCGAAGCCGGTGAAGTCGTTCGTGAACACTTGGTGACGTGAACATCCCAAAACAGATTTATGCAGGGACTACCGTCAAGTGGCGAGATGATGGAGCCACAGGGCCGTTAAACGAAAGCATTACAAGTGGCAGTGGTAATTATTCTCTTGTCTACTACCTAAGGACAAACACGAATCACGAAGGCCATACAGTCACAGGCACGTCTTATGGCACAGGGTGGGAGTTCAGTATTAGCGCGACTGATAGCGCTGGTTTTGATGCCGGGGATTGGTTCTTTTGCGCTGAGGCATCTAAGGGCTCGGAAAAGTTTACGCTTGGCAGTGGACGACTAGAAGTCTTTTCAAGCCTTGCTTATACGGGCCAGCCTGGGGCATTTGATGGGCGCACTCAGGCTGAACAAGACCTTGACGCGGTAACGACGGCGATTCGTCAGATTGTTTCTGACAAGGTGAAGTCATACACAATCGCAGGCCGATCTTTCACCAAGATTGACATGCCAGATCTTGTGCTTCGTGAAAGTCAATTGAAAGCTATTGTTGCAAGAGAGCGAAAGGCCGCAATGATCGCAAACGGTTTGGGCGATCCCCATTCTCTCTACGTGAGGTTCTGACATGGGCGTTCGATCTGCATGGCGTGAATTATGGCGCTCAAATCCTGAGCCAATGCCTAAGCCAAGGGCACGAATGTTTGGCGGTGCGCAGTCAAACCGACTGACTAACGATTGGGTCACTTCTGTGACTTCTGCAGATCAAGAGATCAAAGGCAGCCTTAAGCGTTTGCGTTCTCGTTCGCGTCAGCTTGTGCGTGATAACGATTACGCGAAATCAACGGTTCGCGTTGTTCGCAATTCTGTTGTTGGAACTGGCGTCAGGTTGCAAGCGCAAATTAGAAGGCAGCGCGGCGGCAAGCTTGACACCAGATTGAATGAGCAAATTGAAAAGGCTTGGTCAAACTGGGGCCGCAAAGATAGTTGCAACACAGCAGGGCAACTGTGCTTTGCGGATATTGAGAAGCTTGCTGTTTCGTCAATGTGCGAAAGCGGCGAAGTTTTCGTGCGTGTTGTTCGCCAAAAGTTTGGGCGGAGTAAAGTCAACTTTGCGCTTGAGATCCTTGAGGCTGATCAATTAGACGAGGATTATCAAAGCCCGGCCCGCACGTCTGGATCCGTATGGCGCATGGGGATTGAAATCGACCGTTTTGGTCGAGCCCTGAATTATGCGTTTTTAAGCCATCATCCTGGGGACACTGCATTTCCAGCGCAGCCAAAAGAACGCCGTCACATCATTGTTCCGGCCAAAGATGTTGTTCACTTGTTTGATCGTGCATCTGGTCGCCCTGGTCAAACCCGTGGGGTGCCTTGGTTGTCCAGTGGGATGCAGCGGATGCACCACTTAGATGGATGGGAACAGGCCAGCGTTGTACGTGCTCGTGCCAGTTCTGCATTGATGGGATTCATCACATCTCCAGAAGGTGAGCTGGATCCAGGCGGTGAGGTTTATGACAACGAGCGTGTTTCAGGCTTTGAGCCTGGGCAGTTCAAGTATTTGCAGCCGGGTGAAAGCGTCAGCATTCCAGACATGGATTCACCGTCTGGAGAGTATGAGCCATTCCTTAGGGCACAGCTCAGGGCGCTGGCTTCTGGGGTCGGATGCAGTTACGAAACGATTAGTAACGATTATTCACAAAGCAATTACAGCTCATCACGGCTGGCCTTATTGCAAGATCGCGACAACTGGCGGTCCATCCAACAGTTGATGCGTGAGCAGTTCTATCAGCCTATTTATGAGGCTTGGCTTGAAATGGCGGTGCTTAGTGGGGCCTTAAATCTCCCTACTTACGAAACCGAGCCCGAACGTTATGAAGCCGTGCGCTGGGTCTTCCGTGGTTATTCCTACGTTGACCCTCAAAAAGAAATTGCTGCGCAGAAGGCAGCAGTTCGCAGCGGGTTTAAAACTCTTGCTGATTGTGTCGCTGAAAACGGCGGCGATCTCGATGAATTGCTTGTTGCCCGTCAGGCAGAGCTAGCCAAGCTCGACGAGATGAACATCATCACGGACACTGATCCATCAGCCGTCAACGGTTCCGGCGCTAGCCAATACAAGCCAATCAATACGATCGACGCATTTGGGGATACCCCACCGCCATCAGGCGATGATGCGGAGAACGTAGGCGAGGAAGAAAGTGGCAACTATTAACGGCACAGAGATCGACTTAATGCCCACTAAGGGCATGAAAGAAGAGGCTGAGCGTTATCGGGAATGGAAGTCTGAGGGTGAATCAGGCGGCACAGAAGTTGCGGCACGGCGTGCAACTCAGATCCTGAGCGGCAATGAATTATCTGGTGATGTTGTGATTGCTATGGCCGCATGGTTTGCCCGGCATGAAGTTGACAAGCAAGGCGAGGGTTTTTCGCCTGGTGAAGATGGCTACCCCTCAAACGGTCGCGTGGCCTGGGCTGCATGGGGCGGAGATGCTGGCCAAGTGTGGGCAACGGCCAAGGCGGATAGAATTAAAGATATTCGTGATTTACCAATGACTGATGACATTGCGAACAGGGCAGAGCCTGATGAATTAAGCGTTGGTGATTTTGTTCAATGGGACAGCTCCGGCGGTACGGCTAGGGGCAAGATCGACAGCATTGAACGCGACGGCTCAATCAATGTTCCCGGCTCTGAGTTCACTATTAATGGTGATGAAGATGATCCTGCCGCGTTGATCACTGTTTATCGCGAAACAGATGAGGGCTTTGAAGCTACAGACGTTAAGTCTGGGCATCGCTTTTCAACGCTTACCAAAATCAATGCGTTGCGTTCTGCTCCTGCATTGCTGAAACGAGCTGGAGAAACTCAGTTTGAAGAGCAGGAAGACAGAGTTATGGAGTTCAGCTTTAGCTCTGAATATCCGGTTGAGCGTTCCTTTGGTTCAGAGGTTTTGAGCCATGACAAAGACGCTGCAGATTTGAGCAGATTGAACGACGGCGCACCGCTTCTGTTCAATCACGACATGGATCGTCCGATCGGTGTTGTTGAGCGTGCCTACCTTGACGACGACAAAAAGAAAGGCGTTAGCCGTGTTCGCTTCAGCCGCAACTCTTTTGCACAAGAGGTTTTAGCGGACGTTAAAGACGGAATAATGCGAAACATCTCTTTTGGTTATCGAATCAAAGAGATGGAAGAGCGCAACAACGAATTTGTGGCAACTTCGTGGGAGCCCTACGAAATCAGTGTTGTAAGTGTCCCCGCTGATCCAAACATTGGCGTGGGGAGATCTTTGCTTTCAGACACTACAATGGACAAAGAAACAGCCACTGAGGTTGATTCTGCGGCTCGCGTCGCACCACTCACACAACCCGATTCTGAGAATCAAATGTCAACAGCACCCGATCTCAACGTGGTGCGCGATGAGGCTTCCAAAAAGGCTGCCTCATCAGAGCGTACCCGCATCAAAAACATTCAAGAGCTTTGCGGCAAACACGAAATGCGTGAACTTGCCGATCAGCTAGTTGAAAACGGCAGCAGCATTGATGTTGCCCGCGCCGCTGTTCTTGAAAAGATTGGCTCTAAGCCTGTCGAAAGTGTTGCTCCTGTTGATCTTGGTCAGCAGACCCAAGAGCGTTATCAATTGATGGATGGCGTCCGCGCCTTGATCACTGGTGATTGGTCATCTCATGGCGCTGGCCTTTGCCGTGAGTTGAGTCAGGAAGTTATTCGCTCCTCTGGCCTGAGTGCCACAGGTGAGCGGTCGTTCTTTGTTCCTTTCTCTGCCCTGTCACAACGCGCGACTTACGTCACGTCGTCTGCTGGCACAGGCGGCAACCTTGTTGCAACCGACCTTTTGTCGGAAGACTTCATCGAAGCCCTGCGCAATGCTTCACCTGTAGTTGGCCTGGGCGTTCGCACCCTGACCGGCTTGGTTGGTGATGTTGCAATCCCTCGCCGCTCTGGTGTTTCCAGTACCTACTACTTGTCTTCTGAGACAACCGCCATCACGCAGTCTGAATCGACTTTCGATCAGATCACGATGAGCCCCAAGAACCTGGCAGCCCTGTCTAAGTACAGCCGCCAGACCTTGCTTCAGGCCACCCCTGGTATTGAAGAGCTTGTTCGCCGTGATCTGACTGACGGAATCAACACTGCTGTTGATGCTGCGATCCTGAATGGTTCCGGTTCTTCCGGCCAGCCAACAGGTATTCGCAACACTTCCGGCATTGGATCCGTTGCGATGGGAACCAACGGTGGCTCATTGACCCTTGAAAAAGTGGTTGATCTAGAAACCGCCATCACCGAAGACAACGCGTTCGGCCCCAACATGGCCTATGTCACCAACGGCAAGGTGATTGGCGGACTGAAGAAGCTTCGCGCAGGTGGTTCAGCCGCTGGCGATGGCGCTTTCCTTTACAACTCGGATCTTTCCGCTATTGGTCGTGGCCCAACGCCTTTGACTCTTAACGGTTATCCCTTGGCAATGACAAACGCCGTTCCTTCTAACTTGACGAAGGGCACTAGCTCCAGCGTTTGTTCCGCTTTGGTCGCTGGCGACTTCAGCCAAGCCATGATTGGTTTCTACGGTAACGGCCTAGAAATCACCGTTGGCACTGACTCTGATGACTTTGCAAAAGCACTGACATCAGTTCGTGGCATCCTTACCTTTGATGTTGCCGTGCGCCAGGCTTCTGCCTTCGCATCGATCGAAGACATCACCACCGCTTGATGATCACAGGGGCCGGAAACGGCCCCCTTTTTTTTATGAAAGTCATTTGCACCAAAGCAGTCATGGCCAGCGGCCAAGCCCTTGAGGCTGGTCAAAGCTATGAACTAAGCGACGCCGATGGTGATCTTTTGATCCGCATGGGCAAAGCCGTTGAAGGCGAAGCACCTGCTAAGCCAAAAGCAAAACGCAAACCAAAAGCCAATGCCGCTAGCTGATTTTCTTACAACTGATCTCGGCGTGTTCTTAGACGATCCTTTTGCTGTTTCTGCAACTGCAGGATCTACAACAGCCAATGTGATCCTTGATCAGCCGGGCGAAGTGTTAGCAAACGGCATGGTCTTAAGCACTGATTACACAGCCACGGCGAAGACTTCCGATTTTGGGTCTCTTTTAAGAGGCGATGCCATCACCGTTGATTCCGTCGATTACACGGTGCGTGAGGTGCGGCCGATTGATGATGGCTTGCTTATAGAAATCTCACTGCAGAAAACATGACGACCAAGCGGGAATCAATCCTGGCAGACATTGCCACAAGCCTTGCCGGAACTGTGCAGGTTGGCTCGCGCATCTACAGGAGCCGTGTTGAGGCAATTGCTAGGGCTGAGAGCCCTGCCATTGTCATTGAACCAATCAGTGATGATCCTGAATACAGCTTGAGACTTGATCGCCTTGATTGGCGTTTGTCAGTAAGGATTTCTGTCATTGTCAGGTCTTCTCTTCCTGATCAGGCAGCGGATCCAATTGTTGATGACATACACAGCAAAATCACAGCAGACAACACCTTGGGTGGCTACGCCTTGGACATTGAACCAAGAGCGGTTGGATTTGAAATCATTGAGGCTGATCAGCCCGCTGGCGTGATCTCAATGAATTATCTGATTAAATATCGAACAACTGTCACAGACTTGTCGGCTGGGTAGAGAGGCTAAAATAAAAGCAAGTGCTTTTTCTTGACTTCTAATGGCAAAGCTCACCCGGAGGCAGCTCATTGTGGTGGCTGCCGAATCTACTTACAACTCTGACGCGACACCTGCCGGAACTGATGCGGTCTTGGTTCGCAACATTGATTTTACGCCAATTCAGGCCGACACCGTTAGCCGCGATTTGATCCGTGACTATCTAGGCAACAGTGATCAACTGCTAGGCAACAGTCGGGTTGAACTTACCTTTGAGGTTGAGTTTGCTGGCTCTGGAACGGCTGGCACCGCTCCAAAATATGACGCTCTTTTGAAGTCTTGCGGGCTTGCTTCCACCGTCGTTGCATCCACAAGCGTCACGTATGCACCGGTCTCAACGTCTTTCGGAAGCAGCACAATTTATGTTTTCGCTGATGGCATCCGCCATAAGATGACCGGCTGCCGTGGAACATTCAACTTGAATGCAAGCGTTGGTGAGATCCCGGTCATTAGCTTCACGATGACTGGCAACTATGTTGCGCCGACTGATACGGCATCGCCTAGCACCACGTACAGCAATCAGGACACCCCTGATATTTTCAAGGCTGGCAATACAACAAGCCTTTCTGTTCTGGGCTATGCAGCATCGCTGGAATCATTCAGCTTTGACATTGCCAATGAGGTTGTTTTTCGTGAGTTGGTTGGCAGCACCAAGTCTGTCAACATCACAAACCGTGCCCCGGCTGGTGAGTGCGTGATCGAAGCCCCAACACTGGCACAAAAGGATTACTTCAGTGTCGCCAACACTGATGCGACCGGTTCGATCTCATTCCAGCACGGTCAAGTTGCGGGGAACATCATCACATTTACCGCGTCCACTTGCGACATTGGAAACCCTTCCTACAGCGATTCTGATGGCATAATGATGCTTAACCTCCCCTATGTTGCAGTTCCAGGCAGCGCAGGTAATGATGAGGTTTCCCTTGCTTACACCTAATGGCCTTTGTCCTTAAAGCTTCTGATTCATACACCTGGCCTGTCGTTTTTCGGCAGCCAGGGAATGGGGGTAAAAGGGTAAGGTCTGATTTTGTTGCTGAGTTTGCGCGTTTATCTCAAACAAGAATTGCTGAGATTCAAGAGCAGGCTCAAAAACGTTCTGATGGAGACGAAAGCCAATCGATCAGCGACATTTCAGTGGCTGATGAGGTATTGGTTGGATGGGAAGGCATTCAAGATGGCGACGGCGAAGAAGTGCCTTATAGCTCTGCTGTAAAGGCCAAGTTGCTTGACGTGCCAATGTTGGCCTCAACAATTATTGAAGCGTATTTTCTTTCTCTGGTTGAGGAGAAAAGAAAAAACTAATTGGCGCCGCTGACTATTGGGCCGGTGGCGCAGTTGTTGACGAGACGGCAGAGCACGCCAAAGCTCTGGGGATTGAGATTTTGGATAATGCTGAGCCGATTGAACACTTTGAAGTGATTCCATCGGCATGGCCTGCCGTTTCTTTGTTCCTAAAAGTCCAGACCCAATGGCGGACAGCTATGGGCGCATTGATTGGGTTTGATTATTCGGCAGTGCGTTGGTGCGTTGAGCTGATGGGTTTTGATGATCCCTTGGCGGTACTGGATGACCTGCAGGTCATTGAAGGTAGACTGATCGAGACACTAAACAAGCGCGAGAAATAATGGCTCTCGACATGGCAACGTCTTTAACCATTAAGGCGAATGTTGTCGGGGAACAGCAGCTTGCGGGATTACGCAAGGGCCTTGGCGGAGTAGAGAAGGCAAGTAATAAAACAAGCACAGCCATGACGCGGCTGCAGCAAACATCTGGCAGGGCAATTAATGCTTTGCGTGGTTTTGTTGGTGTTGTCGCCGTTGCTGGCTTGGCAAGATTTGCAAAGAGCGGCTTAGACGCTGCTGACTCAATGTCGAAGTTGTCTCAGCGAACCGGCATCGCAGCGCCGATGCTAGACAAGTTCCGCAAGGTAGCAGAGCTAAGCGATACCAGCATTCAAAGCCTAGAGCGTGCATTCCCTGCATTGACGAAAAATATTGATGACGCTGGGCAAAAAGCTAAGGGTCCAGCCTTTGACGCTTTCCAGCGGCTCGGCGTTTCGGTGAAAGACGTTAATGGGAAAGTTAGGGCTGCTGATGACGTGTTTCTGGATATTTCAGATCGATTTGAGCAGATGGCTGATGGCACGGAAAAGGCGGCGCTTGCCTCTGCTGTTTTTGGCACTCGGATTGGTTCTGAATTAATCCCGCTTTTAAATGCTGGCGGTGATGCTGTGCGCAACATGAGCACAGCGATGACTCAAGAGTTTGCAGACAGAGCCGCAGTTTTCAATGATCGTATTGAAAAGATGCAGGAAAAGCTCGGGGATTTAGGGCAGCGTTTGTTGGTTGCTGTTGTCCCTGCCCTTGAGGCTTTGGTTGGTGTGGTTGAAACGCTTGTGACTGCATTTACTTCTTTGCCCCAACCATTGCAAACGTTGACTGCATCAGTCACGCTTTTGGGCGGAGCATTTCTTGTGTTGTCTCCTTTGATTGGCGGCGCTGTGACCCTTTTAAAAGGTCTTGCAGTCTTGAAAATAGGAGCAACAATTGCTGGCTGGCTGCCAGCGATCTTGGGGATTGGAGGAGCTCTTAAAGGTGTCGCCGCGATTCTTGTGGGTGTGTTCTCTGGCCCTGTCGGCTGGATTGCGCTTCTCGTCGCCGCTGGCGTTGCCATCTACTCTTTCCGTGATCAAATAGGCCAGGCACTTCAAGCAATTGGGGATTTCTTCAAAGCAGGTTTTGAAGTCGTTGGAGATATTTTAAAAGCAGCGGCTAAATTTTACATGGATTTTTATGTCACACCAATATTAGGTTTTGGTAAAAACCTAATAGATGGGCTGATTGGTTTGTTTGCCAAAATTGCAGACGTTGTAAAAGCTCCATTCCTAACGGTTGTTAACTTTATCAAAGGGATCTTTAACAATGTTCTTTCAACAATTGGCAGGGGTGTCAATGGCGCGGTTGGCATGGTCAACCGTTTGATTTCTGGTTTTAATCGATTGCCAGCGCCAATTCGCTTATTTCAGAATATTCCATTAATTCCGCAAATGACGGTCCCGCAATTTGCAAAGGGTGGTGTTGTTAGTGGGCCAACGCTTGCAATGGTTGGGGAAGGTGGCGAATCTGAATATATTGTCCCCCAAAGCAAAGCCTCTGGGTTTGCAAAGAATTGGATGGCAGGCCGTCGCGGGATTGGCGCTATTCCTGGTTTCGCTGACGGTGGCGTAGTTAATGCAGGCACCGGCAGCGGCGGAACAGGCAACACGACAGTACAAGTCACAACCGGTCCGGTTCTACAACAAGAGGGTAAGAATTACGTGACAGTGAGAGACCTTGAGGGGGCTCTTAAGCAGTTCAGTTCCCAGATGTATAGAAATCAGCGCAGCTATGGCGGCCGCCGCTTTCAGGGGGTTGCAGGGTGAGCAGATCTCAGATGGCTACATTGCGTGTTTTTAGCGGCGCAACAACTTATGTGCGTTGGCAAAATTATTTTGTTAATACATCGCTCAGTTTTTTGTCCCAGACTTGGGAGTTTTTCCCTTTTGAGTTTGGAGGTATTAGCGAAAGTGCCGCGCCTGGCGGTAATGAACTAACAATCAGTGTTCCAGCTACGAGCACGGTTGTTAGTGCATTCTCAGAAGCGCAGGCAAACTTGAGATTGTGTGAAGTGACCTTGTACGAATTTAGTGCCTATGCCTCTCAAAGCGTAGCGCCAACGACTTACACAGTTGTTGCTTCGCACTTGGGGCAGGTCTTAGACTTAGGTGGATCTTTTGTTGATCTTCAAATTGGCTTAGGAACAGTTTTGTCACCTGTAGGTTCTCAGGTTCCACCGCGCACCTATAGCACTTCATTAATTGGCTCACCTTTAAGACAATGACAATTCAGGTTTCTGACCCGCTGCAGTTGTTGCCCTATCAGTCTGGGGCTGTCACGTCTCCAGGCAAAGAGAGCGCAGCAGATGCTTCGTCAGATCTTACTGGACCTCAGCAGATTGCAAAGATTGGCGAGCCTGTGCCTATCGTTTTTTGTCGCAGAAGGAACAGCAACGGCGGCGTTTTTGTAAGCCCAAAAGCAACAGAGGCAAGATATGAGAATGACGTTGATTTAATTGTGGTTTCAGAAACTTTTTCATCGGGAGGGACTGTTACATCTAGGACAACAAGGGCAAGAGAAATTTTAAAGATAAAACTTTGCGTTGTAATAAGCGAAGGGCAAATGCCCCCAATCAAGCTCAATGACATGTTTTTTGGCGAATGCAAGCGGGGCACTTATGCACAAACCTACGATAGAAGAGCTGGGACATGGATCCCCGGCAATTTTATTGATGGTTATTTAACAAACACAATCACAGGAAATGTATTGCCGACTAATGCCCAAGCGGGCGAATCGTACTATTTAAAAGATATTGGGAAAGTTTATCACTACACGAGTAGTATTGTTCCTGGGGGTGATCCGTTCTTTGTCATCACTGATCATGTAGATCACAACCTTCCGGAGTATTGTGGCACGTCCGGTAGTTATGACAACATGACCGTTGTTAGCTTTGAGCACACGCTTTTTAACTTAGATAATTGGAACCTTCAAATTCATGCTTTTGTTAAAAAAGGGATGAAAGTCACAAGGCTTGTTGACAACACGTTGGGGCCGAGCGACAACTTTGTGGATCTTGCAAAGTATTTAATTGAAAAAAGTTCTGCTGTTCCGAGCGACTTAATAGACAACACGTTGCTTACATCTGCCGCTAATTTCTGCGAAACAAATTCATTTTTTTATAATGGCAAGCTAGAGCAATCTGTAAACCTTAGCGATTGGATGCAGGCGCATGCACATTTCTTCCTTTTAAGGTTTTCAAAAGTCAATGGTAAATTCGCTTTTAGGCCAACGCTGCCAGTCAATACAGACAACACAATCAAAACAACAGCCATTTCTTATGAGTATGGTTTCACGGAGTCTGACTTATTGCCGGATGGTTTTGAAATTCAATATATTCCTTTGAGTGAAAGAAACGCTGTCATTATGCAAATGATGTGGCGAGAGCAACCAAGCGGCGACATTGGCTTTGCACGAACTACAAACGTTAAATTTTCGGGCACGTCTTCCGATGGCCCTTTTGAACAGCATGATTTAAGTCTTTTTTGCACGAATGAAGATCACGCGGTAAAAGTTGGCACTTACATGTTGTCACGTCGGCGTAACATAATGCACAATTTACGCATTACGGTCAGGCCGGGCAGTCACTCAAGCATCCTGTCTGTTGGCGATATTGTGAGAGTCAGGCTACGGCGTGAAACTGCTGTTGATCAAGTTGAATATCATGATTTCTTGTATGAAATCGATCGAATTGAAAAAACCAGTACAGGGCCGATCACTTATGACCTAACGCATTTTCCTATTGATTCACAGGGCAGAAGCGTTGTTGCGCTAGACGTTGCCGGAGCAACAGGGCCAGGGATTGTATTGGATGCTGGAAGGCAAAATTTTGATTGTGATGTAAACACTGCCTCAACAGACTTGCCAGATGTTGGCCGGGGGCCGTTTGATGGCACTGGAGGCACCCCAAACACTCCGACACCTTCTCAAGTAGATCAAGATTTAACACCTCAGGGCGGCACTGATTTTGGATTAGGCGGTTCTTCTCCCGCAGGATCAATAAATAATCCTGCAGATCCTTACGATCAAGAACCTACGGCAACAATTCAGGGATATACGGGCACGCCAGAAGCTGGCGACACTTTGACGTTTACGCCAAGTTGCGCAAACCCGTTAATTAAGTGGTATCTCATCGATATCAACACAGGCGTCAAGACTGAAGTGGCAAGCGGCGTGGCACAGTCCTACATCGTTACAACTGCGGCGCAGCAAGAAGGGGTAAGGGTTTACGCCGAGGGTTTCTGCCCTGACCCTGGCGCACCTGGAGGCTATGCGGTTGGCATTGAGTCAGATACCGTTGATGTATTTGATGAAATTATTGATTGCCCTGGCGGTGGGGACTCTGGGAACCAAGGCACCTTTACTAAGGTTATTAACGTTGGAAGCGCATTCCCTGGTTCGTTTGTCTTTACATATACTGCCTTTACGATTCAGGATCGCTTTGTGATTTCGGGCGCAGCAACACTCGATACAGGCTTTGTCAGCGGCACAAATGTTCCCGTTACTGTTCAAAAAACAAGTGCTAACAGTTTGATCACTGTGACCGTCTACGCACCTTCAAGCGGGACGGCATGGAATTATTCAGTTGGCTGTGCCTCTTAATTATGTCTAGCTTTCTTACTGTCCCACCTTCTCAACGTGTCTTGATCCCTGGTGAGGCGGTCAGTTCTCAGCTGCAAATGTTAAACGGAGATCAGCACTATGTAAGACAGAGCAATGCAACTTTAAATCATACTTTGAGACTAAGTTATGCCGCGTTGACAACTGCCGAAGCATTTTCCCTAGTAAGCCATTATTTTTTAAACGGTGTTTTTTACGGTTTTGATCTGCCGTCAGAGGCAACGCAGGGCATGAGTTTAAGTATTCCCTCTGGTTATCTTTGGCGCTATGCAGCCGCGCCAGAATGTGAGAGCAGCTCTACCTCAACTTCCGCGTCTGTTGAACTTGTGTTAAAGCCACCTAGCCTGACTTAACCATGGCCGACTTCCCTACTATCTCCCCAGACTCAATTGCTTTTGAGCTAGGGGGGATGAATGTTTCCGAGGCTGCCGCCAAGACTGTTGGAGGTGTTTATTTTAGGCACAGTCTCAAGACTGATAATGTCACTTGCACTGTTAGTTTTCAAAACATTTTAAGTTCAACAGTTGAGGAAATAAGAAATCATTATTTTGCACGGGGTGGTTCGTCTTTGCCGTTTAGCGTCAATCATTCTTCTTTCTGGGGCGCTATTAATGTTGTGCCAACAGATTCAACGTATCGATACAATGCGCCGCCAGAAGAAGAGCATTTTGGTGTTTATAACAACGTAACAGTTTCTTTGCTGGTAGCACTGGGGGCAGGGGGGCTTGCAAGCTCTTACATTCTTGTTGGGGAGCCTGCTCAATTAGGCAGCTTGGCGGCTTTCAGCAGTTACGCCTTTTCAGGCACTGCGCCATTCATCTTGGATGCCGACGACGCTGATCCTGCAGTGGCCACCAGCCTTATACTCAACTCAGGTGGTGCCGAATCATGACAGCAACAAACGTTAGGGTGCAAATGCAGCAGCGGCGGGACACTGCCGCGAACTGGACAAGCGCAAACCCAACGCTTTTGAGTGGTGAGTTGGGATATGAGACGGATACCAACAAATTTAAAATCGGCAATGGCACTGCAACTTGGAGTGCTCTCGCGTATGTCCCTGGATTTGCAATTAGTGCATACCCGTTGGCTACTGCAGACATTGCAGACAATGCCATTACTGCAGCAAAAATTGCAGATGGAGTGATTGCCAATGCTGAGATTTCTTCGACCGCTGAGATTGCTGTTAGCAAGCTTGCAAATGGAACTGCTAATCAGGTTCTTGTCACAAATTCTGACGGGGCCACGGTGTCGTTTAGTGACAACCTTAGCCTTGACGGCTTCTTGGGAGTCGTCGGGCAGGCGGTTTTTCTTTCACAGGTCACAATTGAGGGCAACTTAACTGTTAACGGCACAACAACAACAATCGATTCGACCACGCTTGTAGTTGAAGACAAAAATATTGAGATTGGAAAGGTTTCGACTCCTTCTGATACAACGGCTGACGGCGGTGGCATCACGCTAAAAGGTGCCACAGACAAAACTATTAATTGGATTAACGCAACTGATGCGTGGACATTTAGCGAACACCTGAATATTGCAAGTGCA
>Ga0181410_1000605_pt1 | contig 15848 bp, 14 predicted proteins | sample 33SPOviralmetaG_FD_130112 | JGI IMG/M metagenome (GOLD analysis project Ga0181410, IMG submission 130112) | Marine viral communities from the oligotrophic San Pedro Time Series (SPOT) site, San Pedro Channel, CA, USA - 33 SPOT_SRF_2012-06-20 | ecosystem: Environmental > Aquatic > Marine > Strait...
TAGTGAAAAGAAAAATGTAATAGTAGATTCATTCGTAAAATGGAGAATTTCTGATCCCAGAAATTTTTATAGATCATCCAAAGGTGATGAAAGAATTGGCGTTAATAGACTATCTCAAATTGTAAATGATTTAACAAAAAGTGAATTCAGTAAAAGAACGGTAAACGATGTTGTTTCCGGAGACAGGGTTGAGATTATGGCTGATGTTACAAAAGAAGCTAATCAATTAGCTCAAACTTTGGGCATAACAGTGGTAGATGTAAGACTCAAAAAAGTTGATTTGCCAAATGAAGTAAGTAATTCTGTATATGCAAGAATGGTTAAAGAAAGAGCTACAGTTGCTAAATCATTTAGATCAAAAGGAAAAGAAGAAGCAGTAGGTATTACATCACTTGCTGAGCGTGAATCAGAAACAATCATAGCTGAAGCATACAGAGAGTCTCAAGAAATAAAAGGTTTAGGTGATGCACAGTCTACTCAAATATATGCCGATGCATTTTCTGCTAATCCAGAATTTTACTCATTCTATAGAAGTCTAGAGGCATATAAATCTACTTTTAATGATAAGAGTAATATGATTCTTCTAAAACCAGATTCTGATTTCTTTAGATATTTTAATGACACTGATGGTATTAAGAAATAACTAGCTTAGAAACAGTCGCAATTATTTTTGCGTTTATTTTAATTATAGAGGGCATTATTCCCTTAATATACCCAGCTAAATTTAAATGCCTTCTTTCCTCAATCATAGATATGGACGATAAATCATTGAGAATGATTGGCCTTACATGTATCATCTTTGGGTTGATAATATATTATTTGGCTCTGTAGATATGAATACACAAAAATTTTTAATCCCCGATGGAATTGAGTACTACACAGGGGATGAAGCACTTTTATTTCAAAACTTGAAAACTTCTGTATTGAAAATATTTAATAAATATAAATATGAGTTTGTAATAACACCAGTAGTAGATTCTATCAATAATCTTAATAATCTTAATGGAGATTATGTTGCTAATATAATGTCACTTTCAGATAGAAGAGAATTAGGGATAAGGGCAGATATTACACCACAAATATCAAGATTAGATTACCAATCATATAAAATAAATAAATCTAATAAATTTTCATACATGGGAGATATTTATAGAGAATCCAAGTCATCTTTTGAGAGAAGTAATCCCTTTCAAGTAGGAGCAGAATATTTTGGTAATATAACAGATAAGGTTGATACTAATTTATTGAAAATGTGTCATGAAATTATAACTTTATCAAAAACTAAACGGATAGTAATAGAATTAAATGATTCATTTTTTATTAATACATACATAAATAAACTTTCTATCGATGACACTACAAGAAAGCAGCTTAATCACTTGATAAGCTTAAAGTCTATGGATGAAATCACTCAATATTATAAGTTAAAAAAATTATCTAATAGAAAACTAATAGAATTACATGAACTACTAGAACTAGCTGGTCCAGCAAGTATAATGAAAAAAATCGAAGAATTTTCGAAAAAATATAAATATGAATCTAAAAAATGCATAAAGAGTTTGAAATCTATTTTTAATCAAATAACAAGTCTTAAGAATACAGATGTCATTATTGATTTATGCTCTCTAAATTCAATGGATTATGAGACGAGTTTTAATTATACATTTTATGTCGACAAGTTACGTAAACCTATAGCATTTGGTGGTCGGTATGAATCATATGTGCTTAAGGACGATAGTATGAGGAACGCAACTGGGTTCAGTGCAGACTTGAAGGACATAGTGACGGTATATGAAAAATAATATTTTCTTAATAGGGACTCATTGGGGCGATGAAGGAAAAGGGAAAGTCGTTGATGTACTCTCAGAGAATGCAAAAGCCTGTATACGATTTCAAGGCGGACATAACGCTGGTCACACTCTTGTCATAAATGATAAAAAATTTATTCTTCATTTAATACCTTCGGGCATACTTCGTGATAATGTAAAATCTGTTATAGGAAACGGAGTTGTAGTATCACTCGACGCTTTAATTGCCGAAATTACTGAACTTGAACATAATGGAATATCTTTATCTAATAAACTATTTATTAGTGAAAACTGCCATCTTATATTACCAACTCATATCGCACTTGATCAAGCTAGAGAGAGAAAGCTTGGTAAAAAATCAATAGGTACAACAGGGAGAGGTATTGGTCCAAGTTATGAAGACAAAATATCCAGAAAAGGTATCCGATTACTTGATTTAAAAAATGAAACTATTTTTTTAAAAAAATTGGATGATTTAATGGATTATCATAATTTTATTTTAGAAAACTACTTTCATACTGATAGCATAAATACGCATGCTGTAGCTAGGGAACTACTTGATAAATATTACAAGATATCAAAATACATAATAGACACTGATGACTATATCAATGATTTATGTAAAGAAGGTGGAGTTGTCTTTGAAGGCGCCCAAGGTACTATGTTGGATGTAGATCATGGAACCTTTCCTTATGTTACATCTTCTAATACAACACTATCAGGTGTTGTCTCAGGCACTGGTGCAAATATGTCTCTTATTAAGTATGGACTAGGCATCACAAAAGCTTATTCAACAAGAGTGGGTCATGGACCATTTCCATCAGAATTGAATAACAATATTGGTGAGAAAATAGGAAAAATAGGTGGAGAAATAGGTGCGACTACAGGAAGAACAAGAAGATGCGGATGGCTTGATCTTAAAGTTTTAAAAAAATCCATCAGACTTAATAATCTATCAGGTATAGCTTTGACAAAAATAGATGTATTAGATAATTTTGATGAAATTTCTATTTGTGTAGACTATGACTCTATTGATTATGAAACGTTTGAAGTTGAAAATTTAAAGTTTATCAAACTTCCAGGTTGGAATGAATCTACTGTAGGTATCACAAAATATGATGATCTCCCAAAAAATGCTAAAGCATATATCGAGACTATAGAGAAATTAGCGGACATATCAATTGATATCATATCAACCGGACCTGCAAGAAATGAAATTATTCAAAAAATAAATATTTTTGATGCCTGATATTACAACAAGGTTTATTTATGGCATTCATGCTATATCTAATATTATAAATTCAGACGAAAAAAGAATAAAAAAAATTTATTTTAAAAAAGGTGCAACAAGTAAAAACCTATCTTTACTGTATCAAAAAGCTATAGATTCTTGCCTGTATACTCAAGAGGCAACATCAGATCAGTTAACATTATTATGTGACACATCAAAACATCAAGGCGTTGTGTGTGAATTAGAAGACACTAACTTATCCATTTTTAATTTAGATAATTTTATTAATCTTAATAAAAAACCATTCATCTTGATTTTAGATCAAATCAAAGATCCTGGAAATTTAGGAGCATGTATAAGAACAGCCAATGCTGCCGGCTGTGATCTTATCATCAAAAGAAAATCAAATTCAGCTCCTATCTCACCTATAGTTCACAAAGCATCTTGTGGAGGTACCTCAGGTCTACACATATATGAATCAAATGATTTAAATGGAATAGTAAAAAAATTAAAACAAAATAATATAAAAATACTTGGAACTGATCATAAGGCGCGCTCAGACTATCGTGAAATTCAAACATTAGATTTTGATGGTGTATGTATAATTATGGGCTCTGAAGATGTAGGGATTTCTAGATCTTTAAAGACCTCATGTGACGATCTATTTTCAATACCTATACTAGGTACCGTAGACTGCCTTAACATCTCAGTTGCTTGCGGTATTATATTATATGAAGTTGTAAAAAATAGATAAATAATGCAGTCACTATTTGAAAAAACTAACTTAGTACTGTAGTATTCCCCTAGGTAAAATTATGAAAAATTATGAATTAGTGCTTATGTTTTCAGTTGGGGAAGATACTCTATCAAATCAGACTATTGATAAATATAAGTCTGTGATTACTGAAAACAATGGTTTGATAGACAGATATGAAGATTGGGGCTCTCTAAAGATGTCTTATGACATTAATAATGAGAATAAAGCTAGATATATATTGATTAACTTCAAAGCCGACAATAAAATCATTGATCAGTTAAATGAATTAATTAAGTTTAATGATCATATACTTAGGCATTTAATCATTAATACTAAAGATTCTCAAACAGGGCCATCATTTATGAATAAAGAACAACTTAAATCAGCTTAAATTATGGATAAAAATAAAAATATAATTGACTACAAAAATTTAGGGTATATCAAAAAATATATATCAGAAGCGGGCAAACTCATTCCTTGTAGGGTTTCAGGTTTAAGTGCAAGTGAGCAAAGGAAGATGAATAAAGCCGTAAAAATAGCAAGATTTCTAGCATTAATCCCATATTGCGACAACCATAAAAGACAATGAAATTAGTTTTACTTAAAGATGTAAAGCATTTAGGTAAAGTTGGCGAAGAAATCGTCGTTAAAGGCGGTTATGCAAGAAACTATTTACTACCTACTAAATCTGCATTAACCCCTTCTGAAGAAAACCTTGAAATTATTAATAAAATGAAGGATGAATTAATTAAAAAGGAACAAGATGCGAAAGATATTGCCATGTCATTTAAAGCAAATCTTACTGGGTATAACCAATTACATAAAGTTAAGGTAAAAGAAGATAGTAATGAATTATTTGGATCGATAACTCTACAAAATATTATAGACAAAATGAGAGAAGATGGCCATATTATTGAAAAAAAACACATTAATTTACCTTCAGGATCTATCAAAGAACTAGGTACTTATCATGCAAATATATCACTTCACCCTGAAGTAGCATGTGATATTGAGATAATTGCTGAAAAATCTGACGATATTGAAGAAACTACTTAACTCAATATTCTATATTTATTAATTATCGGTTAATATACTGATAATGAGTTCACTTCCTAAAACACCAATATCAATAGAATCAGAAAAAGCATTATTAGGATCTTTGATTATTGATTCCGAATCTTGGGAAAAAATATCTAACTTAATTACTCCTCAAGATTTCTATGACTCTAAAAATAGAGATGTGTTCTCTGAAATCTATGACCTTCAGATAAATGATCAACCTTTAGATATTCTAATCCTAGAAGAAAGCCTAAAGTCGAGAGATAAGTTATCAAAAATTGGTGGCATCGAATACCTAAAAGATTTAGCTAAAACAGTCCCAACTTCAGCCCATATTATAAAATATGCTGAAATCGTTAGAGAAAAATCTGTAATGAGAAAACTCATCGGAGCAAGTACTAGAACTATCGAAAGTATTCACCAAGATAGCTCCGAGGATATTAGAACAATTCTTGATAAAGCAGAGGCTGATATTTTTTCTATTGCATCGGATACTAAGAAGCATGAAGGTCTCGTTAAAATAGGACCAATTGTTAATGATATGGTTGATTCTATTTATAACAAAAAAAATAATAATGTTATTGATTATTTGTTAACGGGCTATAAAAAGCTTGATGAACTAATGGGTGGCCTTCAAAACTCCGATTTGGTAGTCATAGCAGCACGTCCATCTATGGGTAAAACCGCGTTAGCTATGAATATAGCTCAAGATATTGTTTTTAAACAAAAGAAAAAAGTAGGATTTTTTAGTTTAGAGATGTCATCTCAATCTATTGCGCTGAGAATGTTGTCATCTTTGAGTGCAGTTGAATTTTCTAAAATTAGAACAGGAGATTATGAATCCTCAAATGATGATACTAGATCAGTTACTCAAGCTATTGAAATGATGCAGGATTGCTCTCTGTACATAGATGATACCGGAAGTATCACTCCAATGACTCTTAGATCCAGAGCTAGAAGGATGAAGAGGGAAACCGGCATTGATATGATTATATTAGATTATTTACAATTAATGACACTACCAGATAAAAGTGAGAATAGAGTTAACGAAATTGCATCTATTACTAGACAATTAAAAAGTTTGGCGAAAGAGCTCAACATACCAATTATCGCACTTTCTCAACTAAATCGTAGTCTTGAGCAAAGAAATGATAAAAGACCGTTTCTGTCAGATTTACGTGAATCTGGCTCTATTGAGCAAGATGCAGATGTTGTTATGTTTATATACAGAGATGATGTGTATAACCCAAATTCCGAGGACAAGAATATTGCAGAAATAAATATAGCAAAACATAGGAATGGACCTACTGGCATGGCAAAATTAACTTTTGTATCACACTGCACAAGATTCGAAGACTATCATCCACAAATATTTGATAATACTGAGAACTTATAAAATATTATTCTTCTAATAGCTTCAACTTATCTGACTTATTTTCCCATTCTTTTGCATCATCCGGAGCTGCTTTTGCTTCTGTAATTAATGGCCAAGTCTTTGATAATCTTGTATTTATTTCTAAATATTTTTTATCCTCATCCTTTAGGTCATCTTCAGATAGAATTGCATTTATAGGACATTCTGGTTCACAAAGACTGCAATCTATGCATTCTTCAGGATTTATTACTAGGAAATTTGGGCCTTCATGAAAACAATCTACAGGACAAACTTCTACGCAATCTGTATATTTACATTTGATACAATTTTCTGTGATTACATAGGTCATATATACTGCAAATTTTAACATACAGATTACTAAAAGACATTTCTTTAAAAATAGATGATCTTAAAGAATAATATGTTTCATAATACGATAAGTGTTATATTTATATTTGTAAATTATTGCTAAACAAGAGGCTAATCTAATCTATTTAAATAAAGATTGAAGATTAGATAGTTTTTTATTAATATCTTGTCATTATTCCTCGGTAGCTCAGTTGGTAGAGCGAGTGACTGTTAATCACCAGGTCGGCGGTTCGAGTCCGTCCCGAGGAGCTTACTTTCTTAATAAACTTCAACTTTTAAGGACTTGCATGACATTGTGTAGTATAGTGCTGAAAAATCATTTCTTGAGACAAATATAAAATGGAACAGATTAGAAATATAGCTATTATCGCTCACGTAGATCACGGTAAAACTACACTCATTGATTCTATAATGATGCAAGCAGGAATATTTAGAGATAATAAACTTATTTCAGAGCGTGTAATGGATTCAGGAGATTTAGAAAAAGAGAGAGGAATTACTATTTTAGCAAAACCAACTTCTGTTTTATGGAAAAATACACGTATAAATATAATAGATACGCCAGGACACGCAGATTTTGGGGGAGAAGTAGAAAGAGTATTAAGCATGACCGATGGAGTGATACTCCTTGTTGATGCAGCTGAGGGTGCGATGCCTCAAACAAAGTTCGTATTATCAAAGGCTTTAGCACAAGGGTTGAGACCTATAGTTGTTGTTAATAAAATTGATAAACCAGATAGTAGAGCGGATAAAGTTATAGATGATGTTTTTGATTTATTCGTTTCACTAGATGCTTCGGATAAACAACTAGACTTCCCAATATTATATGCATCTGGAAGAGATGGTTGGTGCACTTCTGATCTAGATAAAAAACAAGATGACCTTCACGAAATGCTTGATCTAATTCTAGATTATGTTGAAGAGCCACAAGTTGAACAGGAAAAGCCTTTTGCAATGTTATGCACATTACTTGCTTCAGATAAATATCTTGGAAGATGTCTTGTAGGTAGGGTAGAACAAGGATCTGCAAAAGTTAATGATAATGTTAAAGCTATAAATCTCCTTGGCGATAAAGTTGAATCAGGTAGGTTAACAAAACTATTTAAGTACGAGGGAACAGATAGAATTCCAGTAGATTCTGTAAATGCAGGAGATATAATTTGTATTGCAGGTTTAGCTGAAACATCTGTATCAGATACAATATGTAATGAAATTAACGAGATACCAATTAAATCCACACCGATTGATCCTCCAACCATGTCAATCACAATCACCGTCAATGATTCACCCATATCAGGCTTAGAAGGTAAAAAAGTTACATCAACTCTTATAAGAGAAAGACTTTTAGCTGAAGCAGAAACTAATGTTGCTATTTCCTTTAATGAAAATGATCAAAGGGACTCTTTTGAGATTGGTGGCAGAGGCGAACTTCAACTTGGTGTTCTAGTTGAAACAATGAGAAGGGAAGGGTTTGAATTGACTGTGTCAAGACCAAAAGTAGTTTATAAGATAAATGAAAATGAACAGAAGATGGAACCCATAGAAGAGGTGATCATTGATGTTGATGATGAATACTCAAGCACTGTTATAGACAGCATGAACAAGAGAAAAGCCTCAATGATAGATATGACTAATATATCGGGAAAAACACGATTAATATTTAAATGTCCATCAAGATCATTAATAGGTTACCAAAGTCAATTCTTGACTGAAACAAGAGGCACAGGTGTGATTAATAGACTATTTGATTCTTATAGCGAATACAAAGGAGATATTGCATCAAGAAGAAATGGAGTTCTTATTGCTAACTCTACAGGAACCTCTGTGGCGTATGCGATATTTAATCTTCAGGACCGCGGTATAATGTTTATTGATCCACAAACGAAAGTTTACCAAGGTATGATTGTTGGTGAGCATAATAGACCAAACGATCTCGAAATAAATATTTTAAAAGGGAAACAATTAACGAATGTCCGTGCATCTGGTACAGATGAAGCTGTAAAATTAGTTCCTCCACGCAAAATGTCACTTGAACAAATGATGGCTTACATAGATGAAGATGAAGTATTAGAAGTTACTCCTATTAGCTTGAGATTAAGGAAAAAATATTTAGATCCACACGAAAGAAAAAGAGCAGCAAAACTATAGTGTCAAAGTACTTTTTAATCTTTGCATTGAATCTTTTAGTGAACCCATGTCGATAGCAATAGATATTCTTATATGACCCTCAATACCAAAAGCACTACCTGGCACAACAGCAACTTTTGATTTTTCTAGAATATATAGCGCAAGTTCTTTGTCATTTGAAACTATATCGCTTCTTTGTATAAAATTTTTAAAAGAAGGAAAAACATAAAAGGTTCCATCAGTTGGCTTGCATTCTACACCTTCAATTTTATTTAGCTCAGAAACAACAAAATCATGTCTTTTTTTATATTCTTTATTCATTTCAGGTAATTCATGACATACACCACTTAGCGCAGCATCAGCTGCAGCTTGTGATATTGAGCTAGCACATGATGTACTTTGTGACTGAAGAGTTTTCATTTTTTTGATGATATCTCTATTTCCTGCAGCATATCCGATTCTCCATCCCGTCATAGAGTATGCTTTTGAGACTCCATTAAGTATAACTGTACGATCTTTAAGTGAAGGAGCAATGTTGAGTATATTATGGAATTTTTCATCTGACCAATGTATGTGTTCATAGATATCATCAGATGATATAAATATACTTTCATTATCTAAAAGCACTTCAGATAATTGCTTCAGTATCTTAGAATCATAATATTTTCCGCTAGGATTATTTGGACTATTAATCATAAAAAGTTTTGTTTTATCATTTATTAAATCTTTAAATTTATTAATATCTATATCAAAATTATTTTCATATCTTGTCTCTAACATTATAGGTACGCCACCTGAATATTTAACCATATCTGCGTACGAGACCCAATATGGTTGAGGAATAATTACTTCGTCACCCTCATCAATAATAACCTGCAGAAAATTAAATATTGACTGTTTGCAACCTGCTGATACGACTATCTCATCCAAATCATAATCTAAGTTATTTTCGAGCTTAAATTTCTTAATAATAGATTTTTTAAGAGACAATGTACCGTCAACAGCAGTATATTTAGTCATACCATTATCTATAGCTTCTTTAGCTGAGTCTTTGATATATTGGGGTGTGTCAAAATCAGGTTCACCAACAGTAAGAACTACTATATCTTCACCTTTTTGGCGAAGTTCATTTGCTTTTGATGTTAATGCCATCGTGGACGATGGCTGGATTAAATTTATGCGTTTTGAAAATTTCAATAGAGTTCCTGTAAAAAGGTTATAATATCATGAAAGAATTAATTAAGTAAGTGAGCGTAAAAGATAATTGTGAAAAGACTAACTCTAAAATCAAATATGAAACCAAGTGGCGATCAGCCAAAGGCAATTGAAGCTCTTGTGAGTGGTATATCAAAAAAACTAAGTCATCAGACACTTCTTGGTGTAACCGGTTCTGGAAAGACATATACTATTGCTAATATCATCTCTCAAACTAATAAAACAACATTAGTGTTAGCGCCTAACAAAACACTTGCGGCTCAACTTTATGCCGAGATGAGAGAATTTTTTCCAAATAACTCTGTGGAATATTTTGTATCATATTACGATTACTATCAGCCGGAGGCATACGTTCCTGTATCAGATACTTTTATTGAAAAAGATGCATCACTCAATGAGCATATTGAACAAATGAGATTATCAGCCACAAAATCATTAACAGAACGAAAAGACGCAATAGTAGTTGGAACGGTATCAGCTATTTATGGGTTAGGGGATCCAGAAACTTATTTCAAAATGATTCTGCATTTAGTAAAAGGCGACGTTATTCATCAGAGAGATATTTTAAGAAAGCTGACAGAGCTTCAGTACGTGAGAAACGACATTGAATTGAGAAGGGGCACATATCAGGTAAAAGGACAGATTATTGACATATTTCCAGGAGATTCCGAGAAACATGCTATCAGAGTCGATTTATTTGGGGATGAAATAGAAAATATATTTCTTTTTGACCCTCTAACTGGCGATATAGTTAAACAGCTCAATAGAATTACTGTCTACCCTAAAACGCACTATGTTACTCCACAACATAAAATTGATGATGCAATGATAAAGATAAAAAAAGAACTTAAAGAAAGAATTAAATACTTTTCAGATAATTCTAAGCTCATTGAAGAACAAAGGATCAGAGAGAGAACGAATTATGATTTAGAAATGATGAAAGAAATGGGTTATTGCTCTGGTATAGAAAACTATTCTAGATATTTATCAGGGAGGAATCCTGGTGATCCACCACCTTGTCTTCTAGATTATTTGCCAGATGATGGATTAGTAATTATAGATGAGAGTCATGTAGGAGTTCCCCAGCTTGGTGGCATGTATAGAGGAGATCAGTCAAGAAAACAAACTTTAGTAGATTATGGATTTCGTCTTCCATCTGCTATGGACAACCGCCCGTTAAAGTTTGATGAGTTTGAAGGATACAACTTTCAAACAGTTTATGTTTCTGCAACACCTGGACCGTATGAACTAGATAAATCAACTGCTATAATTGAACAAGTTATTCGCCCTACTGGTTTAATTGACCCAGTCATAGAAGTTAGACCCTCATCAAGTCAAGTTGAAGATGTGTTGTCTGAGATTCATAAGGTAACCAATAATGGTAACCGAGTGCTTATAACAACTCTGACAAAAAAAATGTCTGAAAATCTTTCAGAATACTTACAAGAACATAACATAAAGGTTAAGTATCTCCATTCAGATATTGATACCGTAGAAAGAGTAGAAATCATAAGAGATTTAAGAAAAGGAGAATTTGATGTTTTAGTTGGAATTAATCTTTTACGTGAAGGTTTGGATATTCCTGAAGTCGAACTTGTGTCTATTTTTGATGCAGACAAAGAAGGTTTCTTGAGATCTGATAGATCTTTAATTCAAACGATAGGTAGGGCAGCTAGAAATATAGACGGTAGATGTATTTTATATGGCGATAATATCACTGGCTCCATGCAAAGAGCCATGGATGAAACGAGTCGAAGAAGAGAGATACAGATGCAATATAACAAAGAAAATAATATAAAGCCCGTAAGTATCAAGAAAGATATACGTCAAGCTCTCGATGAAGATTCTTATATAGAAAATGATGCACTTGATAATTTACAACTAGTAAGCAGCAGCAAGAAAAAACTTACTAAAGTAAATAGTAATAATGTCACATCTATAATTTCTCAACTAGAAAAAGAAATGTATAATCATGCAAAGAACTTAGAGTTTGAGCAAGCTGCTAAAATAAGAGATCAAATTAATGAATTACAGCAAAAATACTTAATGTTTCCCAAAGCTAAATCTTAATGGTTTTCTTGTCTACTCATGAATGACATGTTAATTTACCAATTCTTACAGGCGCGTAGCTCAGCTTGGTTAGAGCGCCACCTTGACATGGTGGAGGTCGTTGGTTCGAGTCCAATCGTGCCTATATATTATAGATATTATGAAAATTACAGTTAATAATAAGAAAATAGAAGTAGATGACGATGCCATTCTGGAAGATGTCATTAAAAAACATTTCAAAGAAAAAAATATAGTTGCAGCTAATGTGGATAATGTATTAACAGACCTCTCTGAATCCGTTGTAAATAATTCAAATATAGAACTTATCACTTTAGAGCAAAAAGATGGTCTAGATATCTTAAGACATACATGCGCGCATATTTTTGGTCATGCAATAAAACAACTATATCCGAATGTAAAAATGGTTATTGGCCCAGTCATAGAGAATGGTTTTTATTACGATATTTTATCAGAAAGTCCAATTACAGAAAAAGATCTAACTCTTATTGAAAATCGAATGAGAAAACTCGCAAAAAAGAATTATTCAATCAAAAGAGAAGTTGTTCAAAAAAATCAAGCTATCGCTATATTTGAAGAAAGGAAAGAACCCTATAAGATTGAATTGCTTAAAGAAATAAATGAAAAAGAAATTATTGCGATCTACCATCATGAGGAATACATGGATATGTGTAGAGGTCCTCATCTAACTAATACAAAACATATAAAAGCTTTTAAACTCATGAAAACTTCTGGCTCATATTGGAAAGGTAATTCTGAAAACCAAGCTCTTACAAGAATATATGGAACTGCATGGCCAGATACAGAGGCGCAAGATGCATATCTTAAGTCTTTAGACGAAGCCGAAAAGCGTGATCACAGACTTTTAGGCAAGAAACTTGACCTATTTCACTTTCAAGAAGAATCACCTGGCATGGTGTTTTGGCATGACAAGGGGTGGACGGTATTTAATCTTATTAAAGAATTTATCACTTATCACCTGCGAAAAAATAGTTATAAGATTATTAATACTCCACAGATATTGGATAAATCATTGTGGAAAAAATCCGGACATTTAGATAAATTCGGTGATTTAATATTTGATGTTGGTTCAGAAAAGAAAGAATTTGCAATTAAGCCGATGAGTTGTCCTGGCCACATTCAGGTATTTAATCAAGGATTAAAGAGTTACAAGGATTTACCTTTAAAATATGCAGAATTTGGTATTGTGCATAGAAACGAACCATCTGGCACTCTTCACGGATTGTTGCGCATTAGAGCTTTTACACAAGACGATGCACATATTTTCTGTACATCTGATCAAATTGAGCATGAAATATCATTATTAATCAATGATATAAAGAGTATTTATAAAAAATTTGGATTTAATGATTTAAAAATAGAGTTATCTACTCGCCCAGAAAAAAGGGTTGGCTCTGAAGAAATATGGGATAAAGCTGAGAGTAGTCTCAAAAAAGCTTTGGAATCAAATAATATTAATTTTAGTGTGAATCCTGGGGACGGAGCATTTTATGGTCCAAAGATTGATTTCTCTCTTAAAGATTCTCTAGGAAGAGTATGGCAACTAGGCACTATACAGCTTGACTTCTCTATGCCGGGACGCTTGGATGCGTCTTATATTGATTCTAATGGTAATAAAGATGTTCCCGTAATGATTCACAGAGCTATTCTTGGCTCATTAGAGAGATTTGTTGGTATTTTGATTGAACATTATTCAGGTAATCTTCCTTTATGGTTATCGCCTACTCAAGTCATGATTTTAAATATTACTGATAGCCAAAGGGACTATACATCATCTCTTAATGAGGCATTGTTAAGGTCTGGCATTAGATCAGAATGTGACTTAACTAATGAAAAGATAGGTTATAAGATTAGAAATCATGCAATGACTAGGGTACCATACATGCTTATTGTTGGTGAAAAGGAGCTTGAGAATAAAACTGTAAGTGTCAGAGACAGAGCTGGCAATGACTTAGGCGACATGACTATAGATGCATTTACTGATTTACTAAACAAGGAAATAAGTTAATTTTAAAGGAGAAGTACCATATCGAATATTAAAAGAATGCGAATAAATGATCGTATTAATGCCTCAGAAGTACGCTTAATATCATCTTCAGGTGATCAAGTAGGTGTCGTTACAAAAGCAAAAGCACTTGAAATAGCTAAAAGCGAAGAATTAGATTTGGTAGAGATAGTAGCTAACCAAACACCTCCAGTTTGCAGAGTTATGGATTTTGGTAAATATAAGTTTGAACAATCTAAAAAAGCTCACGCAGCTAAGAAAAAACAAAAACAAATACAAGTAAAAGAGATTAAATTTAGACCAGGTACTGAAGAAGCGGATTATCAAGTCAAATTAAAAAATCTGATAAAGTTCCTCCAAGGTGGAGATAAAGCTAAAATTACAATGAGATTTAGAGGAAGAGAAGCAGCTCACCAAGTAATTGGTCGTGAATTTCTCGAAAGAGTTGAAAAAGATCTATTTGAGTTCGGTCTAATTGAACAAAAGCCAGCATTTGAAGGTAGACAAATTGTAATGGTTATAGCACCAAAGAAATAAATAGGCTATACTACTCGAAATATTTAGTAAGAGACATTATGCCAAAAATGAAATCACATAGCGGTGCTGCAAAAAGGTTTAAGAAAACACCTACCGGTAGCGTAAAAAGAGGTCAATCCCACCGAAGCCATATTCTTACGAAGAAAAGCACTAAAAGAAAAAGACATTTAAGAGATGATTTAGTGATTAGTTCTGCTGACAAGGCTGCAATTAATCGCATGTTGCCTTACTAAGGAGATTAAGAAATGGCAAGAGTAAAAAGAGGTGTAATCGCAGGAGCAAGGCATAAGAAGATACTTAAACTAGCAAAAGGTTATAAGGGAGCTAGAAGCCGTGTTTATAGAGTTGCTAAGCAAGCTGTAATAAAGGCTGGACAATATGCATATCGTGATAGAAGACAAAAGAAAAGACAATTTAGATCTCTTTGGATTGTCAAAATCAACGCCGCAGCTAGACTAAACAACTTGTCTTATAGTCAGTTTATGAACTATCTTCATAAATCTGATCTTGAAATTGATAGAAAAATGCTAGCTGACATTGCAGCAAACAATCCTGAAAAATTTACTAACATCGTTAAGACTGTACTACCAAATTAAGATTTCTTTTTGTTATGGATATAAACCATACTGATTTAGAAAAATTATTAAAAGAAGATCTTGAATCATGCGATAAAGAGCATGACTTACTTCAAATAAAATCCAAATATCTAGGCAAAAAAGGATATCTCACTGCCTTATTTACAACACTAAAAGACATTGATTCTGATAAACGAAAAATATTCGGTGCTGAGCTTAATGACATTAAAAATATTCTTTCTAGTATATTAGAAAAAAAACTTATTAGTTTGCAGTCATTCAATTCAGTAAAACAAAAGATAGACTTAGATGTACCCGCTAGACACCATAATAATGGATCTCACCATCCAGTTTCATTAGTTATAAAAAGGATAGAAGATATTTTTTTAAGATATGGATTTGACATTCATGATGGCCCTGAGATTGAGACCGAACATTATAATTTTGAATCACTTAATATAGCAAAAAATCATCCTGCGCGTGATATGCACGATACATTTTATTTAGACAATAACTTGCTTTTGAGAACACATACGTCCTCTGTTCAGATTCATGCAATGGAAAATTCTTCAGCACCATTCAGAGTGCTAGCACCAGGAAGAGTTTATAGATGTGATTCTGATCCAACTCATTCGCCTATGTTTCATCAAATCGAGGGTTTATGTGTTGATACAGATATAACTTTTAGTAACCTTAAATGGA
>Ga0181410_1000606_pt1 | contig 15844 bp, 28 predicted proteins | sample 33SPOviralmetaG_FD_130112 | JGI IMG/M metagenome (GOLD analysis project Ga0181410, IMG submission 130112) | Marine viral communities from the oligotrophic San Pedro Time Series (SPOT) site, San Pedro Channel, CA, USA - 33 SPOT_SRF_2012-06-20 | ecosystem: Environmental > Aquatic > Marine > Strait...
ACCAAAAGGAAGAGGCTCAAACTCCCTAAGAGATAGATTTTATAATGATGCAAAGTTAAAACGTGCAATACGTATTTGTTTTGAATTTCGTGAAGGTGATAAGTTAGTATACCCGACAGCAATGCGTAGAGCATTGGAATTAGTGACAGGTGAAAATGTTACTAACTTTAAAGCACAAAATGCAAGAGCTATAGCAGAGCATTTATGTCCAGTGCTATGGGGCAGAGTGTATGATTACAGTTGCGGATATGGAGGAAGATTGCTAGGCATAAGTAGTAGTAACATGGGTTATACTTATATTGGTACAGACCCTAATACAGAAACATACGAATATTTAAAGTATTTGAATACGTTTCTAAAAACAAATAGTGAGATAATTTGTAGCACAAGTGAAGACTACCAGTGTGAAGATATTGATTTAGCATTTAGTTCCCCTCCTTATTTTAATTTAGAAAAGTATTCCGATGAGCCTACACAATGTATGGTACGTTTTAAAACTCTTGAAGAATGGTTTGAAGGCTATGCAAAGCCTACTATGGAAAACATTTACAAAGGTCTTAATGCAGATGGAATCTTCGCTACAAACATTGCTGACTATAAAAGCTATGGAAACAAGGAATACAATGTTGTGGAAGACTGGATTAAATTGGCTGAAAAACTTGGGTTCAAGTACCAATCAACAATAAAAATGATGCTTAATACAAGACCTGGAGTTGGTAACGATAAACTTGCAGGCAGAGAAAAATGGGAGGGCGTATATGTCTTCAAAAAATAAAATTGCTTGTTTTGGTAGTAGTCATACTGAAGGCGGACTAGGATGGGCAAATGATAAAGAATTTATCAATAGCTGGCCTGGGCAGTTGCATGACTTGTTGGAAGATACTGATGTTCTTAATGTAGGACAAAGCAGTTTTAGTATTGACTTTTGGCCAACTAAATTGCTCAATGTTATACGATATTATCAGCCAACTCATGTGTTGATGGAAATTAATATTAAAGAAAAATTAGACTTTGAAATGAGTGCAGACCTAACAGGTGAAAGTTGTAGTGATAGCAAAGACTATCACCCATTGCTAAGTAGACAGAACGTTAGTAGTCCACAAGGTAGAACTCAACAAGTAAATTGGCCAAACCGTAGTAGTGTAAGCCCACAAGAAGCAATTGAATATCACAATGCATATTATTCAATTACACAAAGTATGGACAAAGAATATTGGCAGGACAAATTGCCTACAATGATTAATGAAATGTATGTTGATGCACAAGGTGGCGTAATTACTGATTACGAAAGATCTGTTGTAGCTGAAAAATTACAAGACATTACTAATAGTATGGGCAATAAGAAAGATGACTTAGAATTATTTTTAAATTATCTTTATTTTAGAGCAGTGTACGAAACAGACAGTGATACAAATATTGCATACTACTTGCAAAACATCAACAACATGAGAATGATTTGTAAAGAACACAACATAAAACTATTAGCATATACAATGCACTGGCAACCAAATGTATACGAAAGTCAAATCTATGAAGATAATTATAAAGATTTACTTAAAGATATTTGGATGTTTAGTGATGTAACATGGACAATGAAAAATTGGATTAAAGGAAGATTTGGAGATTTGTGGAGAGATCAACTTACAGACAGTATTCATTTCCATCCTAGTACATATAGAACATGGTGTGAGGAATTACTAATTCCGTATTTAAATAAGAAATGGGACATCAAATAATGACTGACTTGATTCTATACAATAAAAAAGAGATCGTTGAATACAAAGATCCACTTTCTATTGTAAAAGAAAAAACTATTTTTAAAAATAGAGCAGAAGTAAAAAAACAATTACCTGATATTTGTGCTAGGGCATTAGCAATAGCATGGATTGATGAAGCATGGAAAATTGAACTAATGTCTGATCCACAAACAGCATTAGAGAGAAAGGGTGTGTACTTACCTAAAGATATGGGCATCGAATACGAAGGTGCTTATGGTAATAGACCCAGACTTGTAATTTTTGAAGAAGTAAATGGTACAAAGTTCAAGCTAAGAGTTTGTGCTTTACAACTAACGATGATGGCAAGCAGATGACTAAAATTGAAGAGTGGGCAGAAGAACTAAACTTGTTCGATGATGCAACAATGAAATTAGAATACCTAATTGACCTGGCAAAAAAGCCAACAGATTTTATTGATCTATATAAACGAGATGATAATTTAATTGGAGGTTGTCAAAGTAAAATATGGGTAACAGTAATGAAAGACAAAAACAATAAAGTTGCAGTAGACTATGACAGTGATGCAATGATTACAAAAGGAATTACTCATATCATATGTAGTTGTTTTAATGGTATGAGTATTAGCGCAGCTAAGAAAGTAAAACGTGATGATTTTGAAGTGTTAGGTATCGCACAATTACTCACACAACAACGAAGAAATGGATTAGGAAATCTAATTGATACTATAATTATGAAAGTAAAGAAACTATGAACGATTACATTTTTACGAGCGAAAGTGTTAGCGCAGGACATCCAGATAAGGTTGCAGACCAAATTTCAGATGCCCTAGTTGATGCTGGGTTAAAAGCAGGAGACGAAACTACCCGTGTTGCTGTTGAAACACTTGTAACCACCAATTACGTAACATTGGCGGGCGAAGTAAAAAACTTTAACGTTACTAACGAAGAAGTTGAACAAATTGTTAGAGATAAAGTCAAAGAGATTGGCTACGAACAAGATGGATTCCATTGGGAAAAACTAACAATTGATAATAAAACTATTAATAATAAATTGCACAGTCAAAGTGCTGACATCGGTCTTGGCACAGATGAATTTGGTGCAGGAGATCAAGGATTAATGTTTGGATATGCATGTAATGGAAACGAAGCATACATGCCTGCTCCTGCATACTATTCACATGAGATTTTAAAAGTATTAGATCGTGAACGCACAGGAGCAATTGAATACTTACTACCGGATGCAAAGTCACAAGTAAGTATAGAATATCAAGGTGGTAAAGCAAAACGTGTTGATCAAGTAGTTATTAGTCATCAGCACAAAGAAGGATTTGGTCATAGTGCAAGAATGCCTATGAAAGATGCCGCACATGAAGTACTAGGAGATCTAATTGATAAAGATACTGTATTTCATTTTAATCCTACTGGCAATTTTGTTATTGGCGGTCCTGATGGTGATACAGGCCTCACCGGACGCAAAATTATCGTAGATACCTATGGAGGTTATGCTCCACACGGTGGCGGTGCTTTTAGTGGTAAAGATCCTACCAAAGTAGATCGTAGTGCGGCATACATGGCACGTTGGTTAGCTAAGAATGTAGTAGCAGACAATATGGCAGACTGGTGTCAAATTCAATTATCATATGCTATTGGAGTTAAAGAGCCTACTAGTATCTATATTGATTCTAATGGTCACAATAGATCAATTGAATCATTTATTAGAGATAATATTGATTTAACCCCATATGGGATCATAAAAAGATTTGACATGTACGGGTTTTTCAGTTATAGTAGTAACTGTACATATGGGCATTTTGGTAATAAAGATGTACCGTGGGAGAATATAGGATGGTAAAAGCAAATATAATATGGGCATCTATGTTTGGTGGTGCTGAAGATGTTGCAAAAGATGTCTATGAAGAAGTAAAAGATATGGGCGTTGAAATACATGAAATGAATGATGTTTCAATGGAGGCATTACAAGCAATGGAAAATATTGTGTTTGTATCTAGTAGCACAGGGTTTGGTGAATTGCCAGACGAGACCGGCATGGGAGCCGGCGGCGACAAGTTTTATGAAAACCTTTTAGAATCTAAGTTAGATCTTACTAATACAAAATTTGCTGTCTGTGCATTAGGATGTCGTTCACATGAAAACTTTTGTGGTGCAGGTGTTAAACTTCTCACACAAATGGAAGCACATGGTGCTAAGTGTATTGCTCCTATGCATGAATGTGATGGTGATGACGTAGGCGGCAGAGAATTTACAAAAGCCGCTATAGAAAAACTTATAGGATAATATATGTTTAAAAAACTAAAAAATCTTTTTACTACAAAAGAAAAAGTAAGTGATAAGGATAAAGCAACCGCACGTGGAGAACCATATGTAAAGGTTCTAAATGTTAATATTGATAAAGACAATCCAGGTGATGGTTACTTTGAATTAGAATGGAATCAAATCTTTGTAAAACAATTGCTTGAAGCAGGCTACAGTGGAGCTAACGAAGAAGAAATTGTTGATGCATGGTTTACTACATTATGTCGAACTATATCTGAGGAAATGAATTAATGTCAAACACTTATATTCTTGTAGATGCAGCTAATATGTACTTTCGTGCTAGGCACGTTGTACGTGGCAGTGATATTGATACTAAAATTGGTATGAGTTATCATATCATGTTTAATAGTATTAACAAGGTGTGGCGAGAACAAAATGGTACACATGTTGTGCTTTGTTTGGAAGGTCGTAGCTGGCGCAAAGACTACTACGAACCATACAAGCGCAATCGTTCTGCAGCCCGTGCGGCACTAAGTGAACGTGAGCAAGAAGAAGATCAAGCATTTTGGGATGCATTTGATGAACTTAAGACGTTCTTTAGTGAGCGTACTAATTGCACAGTACTACAAGATGGACAGTGTGAAGCAGATGACTTTATTGCACGTTGGATACAGAATCATCCCGATGATAATCATTGTATTGTAAGCAGTGATAGTGATTTCTATCAGTTGCTTGCTCCTAATGTACAACAATACAATGGCATTATGGGACAGTTGATTACACTTGAAGGTGTGTATGATGATAAAGGTAAGCCTGTAATAGATAAGAAAACTAAAGAGCCTAAAGTTCCTGGTGATCCAGAATATTTACTATTTGAGAAATGTATACGTGGTGACACTAGCGATAACATCTTTAGTGCTTTTCCCGGTGCTCGTAAGAAAGGTACTAAGAATAAAATTGGTATGTTAGAGGCTTTTGCAGATAAGCAAAAGCAGGGCTTTAATTGGAATAACTTTATGCTACAACGTTGGGTTGATCATGAGAATGTAGAACATCGTGTACTAGAAGATTACAATCGTAACAAAATGTTGATTGATCTTACATCTCAACCTGATGAGATTAAACAAGTACTTGATAAAAAGATTGTTGAACAAGTACAAAAAAATCGTAAGAGTCAAGTTGGTGTACAGTTTATGAGGTTTTGTGGAAAGTGGGATTTAACTCGTACTAGTGAACGTGCTACAGATCATTCAGTATATTTAAATGCGGCATACGGAGATTAATTTTAAAAGGAGAAATAAATGGCAACAATAATTAAACATGACTTTACACCAAAAGAACAAATCTTTCATTTAAAGTTTACTGCACCATGTGTGCTTAAAATGCACAAAACAGGTGAAGAAAATATTGCTTTAAACATTAACAAAGTAAATGAAGAGCATGGGTATGGAGAAGCATATGTACCAGCAACCAGCAAGGAAGTTGCAAAAGAAAAACTTCAAAACCTTATCTCAATCATTGAGTTTGTAGAATAAATGACTGCATACATATTTGATGTAGACGGAACATTGACACCAAGTAGAGGACAAATTGATCCTACATTTGGTGCATGGTTCGTTGACTTTGCAAGAGAAAATCCTGTGTATCTTGTTACAGGTAGCGATAAAGAAAAAACTATAGAACAGGTTGGTGAACTAGTGTACAACACTTGTCAAACTGTTTATCAATGTAGTGGAAATGACGTATGGCAAGATGGTGCTAGAGTAAGACAGAACAATTGGCGCTTGCCAGATCACATGTGGAATTGGTTAGAAGAAGTTTTATATAAGTCAAAATGGAAACAACAAACTGGCAAACATTTTGATGAACGTCCTGGCTTACTTAATTTTAGTATCGTAGGAAGAAACTGTATGGACCATCAACGTAAAGCATATGTTGATTATGATATTGAAAAAAAAGAACGTGAAATTGTTGCACAAGCATTTAACAATATGTTTGGAAAAGAAAACATACAAGCACAAGTAGCAGGTGAAACTGGTTTAGATATTATGCCAATAGGCGCAGGTAAAGAACAAATACTAGCTGACTTTATGCCACACACAGTAATTAAGTTCTTTGGAGATAAAACTATGCCTGGCGGCAACGATTACGATATTGCTCAAGCAGTTATTGCATGGAACAAAGAAAGCAATGCCTTACAAGTGCAAGACTGGCAACAGACTTGGACATTTTTAAAGGCGATGACATGAAGGTAATAATCTTTGGCGACAGCTATTCAAACAAAGAAGCTGATGCCAATAATGAACTTATTCCATGGAGTTGGAGCAATGCTATAGAGAAACATTATAATGTTTTAAATTATTCTTATGCAGGGTCTAGCGAAAACTATACACGAAACAAAGTATATGAATATTTAGATAGCTCTGATTACTCACAGATGGATACAATTGTTTTCTTCACTACAAGCATATGGAGATTTCCTTTCTTAAATCATTTTAAAAAAGAACATATACAAGCAATTTACAGTAGCATCAGTATGGAATTTGAAGCTGGATATACTAAAGATAAATGGTTAGATGATCCCGACTATAAGAAAATTAAAGATGATCCTAAATGGTATAATAACTTGCATGAAATACTTACAAATGAAAGCGAGTATCTTTATCGACAAAGACTTATGTTTGCATTACTGTTAAAACAATTGCCTAACAAAGTAATTTACTATGATACATTTTTTAGTCAACACCGTCATGTAATGCCTGGCTATATAAACAAAGATTACGATATGGGAATTTTTAATAATTTTGAAAACTTTAAGTTGAGAGACAGTGATAATTTTATTTTTCAACAAAGTAAACTAGCTGAAACATGTGGAAAACGAGAAGGTTATAAAAGTACAATAGATTGGAAAATACATAATCATATGAATTACGATCAAAATAAATTGTTCTTAGAACAGATGTGTAATACTATTAATAAATTTGAAAATTGTTTTGATGAACAACCTATAATTGATATGTTATATGATTATAAAACATTAGAGGAAACAAAATGAAATGGTTTGACTGGGTAAGCATTTACTGGCATTCACAATTATTACATGTTGGTTTTATGGGAGTCTTGACAGGACAATGGTTAGGCGCTATAATAGGTTATAGTGGTTGGATAACTTGGAAATGGTATGAACAATGGAGAAGCAATAATGATGACTTATCAGGATTATTTGGATAATTTAAAACAAAATATATGTGAAGTAACTTTTAATAAAATAAATGGTGAACAACGTGTAATGACATGTACACTTAAAGAAGATACATTACCACCTGCAAAAAAAGATGAGCCTTTGACACAGAAAAAGGTAAGAGAAATTAATGAAAATGTTGTTAGCGTTTGGGATGTAAAAGCAGAAGGTTGGAGAAGTTTTAGAGTAGCAAATGTTACTAACTTTGAAATTAAGCATGCCTGAAACAATTAAAGAAGTTATTAAAGGTAAATTTTGGATTGTTGAAAGTACCTATGGTAAAGTGGGTACTATTCGCAACACCAACAATGGTTTTGAATTTTATAATCAAGTAGAAGATACTACAAAGATACTAGACAGTATTGACGATTTTAAGACCACTGGAGGCAGTGCAGTAACAGCAGATACAGAAAGTCAAATGTATCAAGGACTACCTACTAATAGTCCAGAAATACATCCTGTGGAGCATGAAACTCTTCCTTTATTTAAAAAGAAAGCCAATAGCAAAACAACTTATGTTGCTGGCTACTACTTGCTCAAGTATCACGGAATGGGCTGGCAACATGCCTTTTGTCCTAAAATTGATACATATGAAAAGTATGAAACACAAGGACCTTTTCTCAGCGAATGGGATATGAATTTAAGTCTAAGAAAGGCTAAGAAAGAACAATGAAAAAAACTTATGCATTTTTATTTGGTGTTGCAATCAGTTTAATGATTGGTATTGCAAATGCACAAACTATTACGCCTGACAGTTTTTTGGGTACAGATGATAATACGAAAAAACAGGCTCCGTTGCCTATGCCAAAACCCAAGCCACAAATACCTGCACCAGAGGCGCAACCTCCTCAATTTTTCCCATTACCTATGCAAGCACAATGCTTACCTATGGGAGCAATGAAGGCAATGGTAGAACAAGTTATGGGACAGGAAACATATCTTATTGGGTTCAATGGTAATCACGTAGAACAAAATAGTCCGTTCAATGGATTAATTATTGCAGTAAATCCTGACACAAGGGACTATACAATTATTCTTGTAAGTTCAGCAGACAATATTGCATGTGTGGTTGCAATAGGCACTGAGTTACGTAGAAAAATACCACAAAATAACGAATAAAAACAGCTTATAATTTGTCAATCTTATAAATACGTATGCAGGAGAAACATACGTATGGCAAGACCTAAACCACATATTATTTTAGAATCTGTAGATAAGAATTATAACAGTGAACAGATTCTAGATGCAGGTGCTATTTTTGCGGTGTACCACGAAAATAAACCTATTAACCTTAGGACACTAAACACACTGGTAAATTATCCAGGTCCTAAGTATAAGAAAGTTAGCTTCTCGAATAGCGGTCATGCGTTCAATCTCGCTGATCGATTAAACGACAAGTTTAACACAGATCAGTTTACAGTAGTGAAATTGTTAAATGGCGAAACGATCAATAGAGATTACAAAGATTCAGAATGAAGTTGTTAGTTTAATGCAACATGATATATCTTCTAGTGATATTTTTAAAAATCCCAAAACCCTTCGTTTAAATAAACGAGGGGTTTCTTTATTGAGAAAGCATTTTGATAGCTGGACAGTTGATGGAATGAACCTAAATGGTAATAATTTAATTAGTCTAATGCGTAAAATGGATTATCCATACTACGTAGATAAAAAAGTTTTAACATTGTTTACTGAAAGAGATGCCTTTATGGCAAAACTAGCAGGCGCACAAGGATGGATAGATGGCAAATAGAAAAAAAGGTTGGGCTGATGATATTGTAATACCTGATAAAATATCAGTAACCTGTACAGACAACGATAAGGTAGTTGAAGTATTGTTCGTTAGCCGTAGAGGAGATACTATAAGGGCAAGTTTAGAAACTATTCCACTAAATTTTAAAAGAATTAAACCTGGCATATGGGTTGCAAACTTTAGTGGTATGGAATTTGTAATGAAGTTATGAGACATAGATATAACTTAGACTTGCATGGATACACAGTTCATGATGCATGGAAAAAATTTACACAACACTTAGATGAGTGCTATTATAATTGTATGAAAAAAACTATAATAGTAACAGGACACGGACAAATTTCAAACGAAATACAAACTTGGACACACAATCATCCACGTGGAGAATATGCACAAAGATTAGATCCTAACACAGGTGCATACATAATAAAAATTGTAAAGAATAAAGATAGACAAACTAGAATAAGAGCAACGTTTGAAAAAACAGGATTGCAACTAAATCCGTTAATGGTTGAACATTTAGAAAAGTTACAAAAAAAATATAATAAATAGTTTTATGAGCAACCTTACAATTCCAACAACAGATATAACAATAGATATGTCTACCGTAAATGGTATTGCATTATCTTTTTCAGGAGGACCAGACAGTACACTCCTTGCTTATATATTAGCAAAATACAAATATGAAATAGACAATGACTTTCCTTTAAGATTTGTTAATTGGCAAGTTAAAAACTTTGATGAATATTTAACGCCTAGAGTTGAAAAGATTATTGAGTGGATAAAGTCACACTACAATGTTGATATTGACTTTTCAATACTACAAATACAACGAGAATTAATAAGACCAGGTGTTGATTGGAGAACATTACCAGTAAAAGTTGTTGAAGACTTTGAACAAGAAACAGTTGCTAATTACTATCGTGACCTTAAGAAAAACACAGTCTATTCACACAGCGGATCAGCTCAGAATGTTCATATGCCAAAACAGTTAGCAAAAGAATTATATGCAGACAAGTGGCAACATGGCTGGCGTGAAGAACGTAACCCAAAATTACATGTTGATAAACCTCCACTTACAGTAAAATCATTTCAGCCATTTTATAATTTATTAAAAAAGGAATTGTTTGATATAGCAGACAGTTATGGCATAGTAGATGATTTAATGGAACTTACAAACAGTTGTAACCGTGCAGTTGAAAATACTGTAGAAAGTTATCACTGTAAAGAATGTTATCATTGTATCGAAAGACATTGGGCATATGGAAGATACTAAATAAATATTAGGTTGACAAGCAAGACATCTTACCTTATACTGTATATATAGTTAGAAAAAAGGAGATGCTATGTTTATGTTAAAGTGTTTAATTACATTAAAAGATATTACAATTCAAAAAGTATTTTGTAATCCTAATAGTAATGTTCCTATGCCGTTTGCAACAGTTGAGTCTGCTCATAAATTTGCGGAACAAAATCTTCTCAATAAAAAGTTTGAGAACATTGTAAACAAAAATTCAGTAGTTGCTTTCCAAGTAACTCCCTTTCAATCAAAATAATTTCAAATTAAATGCAAAAAAAGGTTGACAACCAAGATATCTTGTCGTAATATAAGGTATAGTTAGAAAAAGGAGACAACGAATGTCAGTTCAAGCAATTAGCGAATCCCGTACTGTTAAGATTTCAGAAGCACAACGACTTATTGTAAAGGCGTTTAAGAAAAAGCGTCCTGTGTTTTTGTGGGGTCCTCCCGGTATTGGTAAGTCGGAACTAGTTGAAGACATTGGTGAGTCTAATGTAATGGGTAACACACTCGTTATTGATTTGAGACTTGCACTTTTTGAACCCACAGACTTACGTGGGTATCCTGCTCCAGACATGGAGACTAAGCAAATGGTTTGGTTGCCGCCGGCAGACCTTCCTACTGCTGAAATGGCAGAACAGTATGATACTATTATCCTGTTCCTAGACGAACTTAATAGTGCGGCACCAAGTGTCCAAGCCGCAGCGTATCAGTTGATTTTGAATCGTAGAATTGGGCAATATTTCCTTCCTAAAAATGTAGTTATTATTGCCGCTGGTAATAGAGAGACTGACAAAGGTGTTACTTATAGAATGCCTAAGCCACTTGAGAATCGATTTGTACACTTTGAGTTACGTGTTGATTTTGGTGATTGGTTGAATTGGGCTGTTAACAATAGTGTTGATCCTAATGTTGTTGGGTTCCTTTCATTTGCAAAAGGTGATCTTTATAACTTTGATCCGCAGTCAAGTTCACGAGGTTTTGCTACTCCTAGGTCATGGACGTTTGTTAGTGAATTGCTAGAAGATGATGATGATCTTAGCGAAAGTGAAACTACTGATCTAGTTGCTGGTTGTGTTGGTGAAGGTACTGCAATTAAGTTTATGGCACATAAGAAAGTTGCTGGAGACCTTCCTGTTCCTGAAGATGTACTTGATGCTAAGGTTAAGCGAGTAGAAAATACTGAAGTTAGTGCTTGTTATGCACTTGCAACTAGCCTATGTTACGAACTACGTGATAGGCATATTGTTGGTGAGAAAGCTGGTGCAGACTCTAAAGAGATGGCTAAGTATCACAAGAGCTACTCGAACTTCATTAGTTTTATGATGGATAACTTCGAGACTGAGATGGTTATCATGGCTAGTAGGGTTGCAATGCAACAATACAAGTTGATGCCTAAGCAAGATAAAGTTGAACGATTTGAGGAGTACTTTCAGAGATATGGTAAGCTCGTACTTGACTCCTAAACTACTTGAAGGAGAGAGTGTTGATCTCTCCCTTTATTCACCTAGAGAAAGAACCAATATTAGATTATATGGTTTGGCTTGCAAAGATTGGACTCCAGCAGATGTTGCAGATTATAAAAGAAGTTGGGCTCCAAACTCAAATCCAATAATAATTAAAGATAAAATATATAAAGAAGCAAAAAGATGGTGTAGAGAAAATTGTTTTCATCAAGACTTTACAATTTTAAAAACACTACTTCAAGACGATACAAGAGTTGCCGCAGTACATTTTAGACGTAAAGAAGATGCTTTTGTGTTTAAAATGGCATTTAGTGGTTGACAGACCGTATGTATGTGCTATTATGTATTGTAAACAGAAGTTAGGAGACTTACATGTTGAACAAAACCGCAGAAGAACGTATTACACAATCACGTGTTAGATTGCTTTTGAACAAGCCGTTTTTTGGTCAACTAGCAGTCCGTTTACGTTTAGAAGATGCAACTCATCATATCCCGACAGCGGCAACAGATGGTCGTAGATTCCTTTTTAATAGAGAATTTGTAGATAGTTTATCCGATGGGGAACTTGATTTCCTTGTTGGACATGAAGTATTGCATTGTGTATTTGATCATATGGAGGCACGTGGTGATCGTGAGCCTAGGCTGTATAATGCAGCGGCAGACTTCAATATTAATATGACACTTGTAGAACAGAACGTAGGCGACCCAATTGGTGAAGATAAACTAGGTGGTGGTAAGATTTGTTTAGATTGGAAATATCAAGGTAAGAACAGTTATGAGATATATGACATTCTAAAAGAAAGTCAGCCTGATGCTAAAAGTATGGATGTTCACTTAGAAACTGGTGAAGCTGGTGACGGTGAAGGTGACGGTGACGAAGAAGGCAAAGGTATTAAAGTACAAATGAGCGAAGAAGAAAAGAAAGCACTTGCTGATGAGATTAAGCAAGCTACTATTCAAGCCGCTCAGTCAGCTGGTGAAGGTGTACCTGAAGCAGTAAAACGTATGATTAACGAACTAGTTGCTCCTAAAATGGACTGGCGTGATGTACTTCGTACACAACTTGAAAGTTCAATCAAAGCAGACTTTACGTTTATGCGACCTAGTAAAAGAAGTGGACAAGTTATTTTTCCTGGTATGAATAAGGATGAAGAACTTGACTTGCTAGTTGCACTTGATACATCTGGTTCAATTAGTAAAGATATGCTACGTGATTTCCTTAGCGAAGTACAAGGTATCATGGATCAGTACAATAGTTATAAAATTAGAGTTGTACAGTTTGATACTAATGTGTATGGTTATGATGAATTTACAAGCGACGATGGTCGTACAATGTCTGAATATGAACTTGTTGGCGGCGGCGGAACAGACTTTGATATTGTGTTCAAGTGGATGGAACAAGAAGATATTGTTCCTGATCAACTTGTAATGTTTACAGATGGTTACCCTTGGGGTTCTTGGGGTAATGCAGACTACTGTGATACTTGTTTTGTTATTCACAGTAATCACGATAAAAAACTACAGGCACCATTTGGTGTAACTGTACATTATGAAATGGCAAAAACAGCATGATAGAAGTAATTGTAGGAACGGTAATTTATACCGCAACACTTTTAGGGTGTTATGATGGTGATACATGTACTATCAAATTTGATAACACACCAGACATCCTAGCAGAACAAAAACTACGTTTTAAAGGTTTTGATACACCTGAGATGCGTGGACAATGTCCTGAAGAAAAATCTAAAGCTAGACAAGCAAAACAAATCACTATTGACTATATGAATGGATATGGAAAAGTATATGCAACAGGTGAACGTGGTAAGTATGGTAGACTATTAGTAACACTACCTGCACTACAAGACAAACTTATTACATTGAATCTAGCTAAACCGTACGATGGCGGAGCACGTAGTAGCTGGTGTGATTAATGAGTCACATAAAGCTAGTAGAGAATGGCGGAAGCCTAAGCGAATCTGATCTGCAACTTATTGCAGGCAGTGATCTCGTTTTTCAAATGATGAGAAACAGATTGGTTATTGTCACAGACAATAGCGATGTTGATTGGAGTTCACTAACAGATAATTTAATGGGATTGTATCATATTAGAACTTTAGATAGATCCAAACAAATTTATCAAGTATGGTTTGAACTTGAAAACGACATAAACAAGTTCAAAAAGAACCTTATGGTAGGTAAGTTAAGCAAAACTGCACATACCGAGCATAAATAAACATAGTACTTAATGAGCTTATATAGGAGAAAAAAATGAGCGAAACACAAGATAACACAGATAACACTACAAACATTGTAGAAGATGCAGTTGAAGCCGCTAATGAAAAAGCGACTGCGGCTGTTGCACAAGCTGGCATTGGTCTTCAAGACCTAGTAGTATGTGCTAATATTATTGACCTTGCTACACAACGTGGCGCATTTAAAGCCGCTGAAGCTGGTCAAGTAGGAGCAACATTTAATAAACTTGTTGCATTTGTAAAAGCACATCAAGCTGCAGGAACTGAAGAAAAAGGTCAACCCGAAGAAGGTGTAACACCTGCAACTAACGATGAGGCCACGTCTGAGGAGGCATAAATTATGAGTAGAAATATTAAACATGTTGGGCAATTGGTAAACACACAAAAACGTTGTGTGGTTGTATTCCGTGAACTGCCTGACGATCCAAGTCAATGTCTAGTAGTAGACACAGATGCACTTCCCGATTGGATGCATGACGATGTTATTAATGCAAGTGAGTCACCGGGCGCACAAGCAAGTGCAAACTTCTATGAGTATGCAGAACGTTCAGTTATGGCAGACGGAAGTAATATGCTACAGTCATTGCATAAAACGGGTCGTCTAATGAAGACACCTACTGATAATGTCAAAATGACACCAAATAATTCTGTAGCCATTGGCCTAACAGAACTTAATAATATCATTCGTGAACAATCGGGTGATACACCAGTAGTAGCACCACCAGATGATCAAACTACTATGGCAGGTAAAGATGTAGCAGATGCAACTCCACAGCCAATGACAACAGGTAATATTGTTGAAGATGTTGCGGCTACTAATCAAGAAGCTATGGATCCACAAGATCTAGCAAAGTCACTTCTTGCACAGGCTAAGACATTTGAACAAGAAGCAAAGTCTCTTAAGACGCAAGCATATGAACTTGCTCCTAACCTTAAGCCTGGACCAAAGAAAGTCGCTAAGGCTGAAAGTTAAAAAGGTAAAATTTATATATGCCTATTGAGCGTAAAGACCGATCCTTTGACTTGATATTTGATCAAGTCACTATGGATCAAGTTCCAGCAGATTATATAGATGAGGTTCATCTACATATGTTAAGCGGAGAAGTTGTTACATTGACAAAAGAAGATTTGCTTCTGCTACGTAACAGCCCCGATGCAACATCTGAGAATTTAATCAGCACACTAATTAGAGATGACATGAGTGAGATTAGTCTTAAATTAGATTATGAAGCCATCAAGAGTGATGTGCTTAGTGGCGTAACAAACTTTTTAGGAAAATATTTTAATGACAAGTAATGTTTGGTTTTGCGGTATACCAGGAAGTAGATGGAGTGGTATTGATATTCAGATGCGCTCCATCCTTCATTGCGACCGTAGCGACGAAACTCCGGATAGAACACAATACCACAGACCAGTAACACCAGGTGATGCTGGCAATGGACATCGTGGTAGCTATTGGGGACCAGGAATGGGGTGTGGAGAAGATTGGGAAGACTTTAACTTTTTTCAGTCTCATAAATTATTAGATGATATTAATAATGTATTTTCAGGATATGGTTATCGTATTATTAAAGGACATATTTTTGCAAGACACTTTAATTTAGATTATATTTGGAATCATTTTAAAGGTGATCAAATTGTTTTAATATATAGAGAGCCGCAAAAGAGCTTTGCTTGGTGGAGCGAAGTTATGTGTTTTGACGAAACACACTACCCTGACTATAGACCAAGTTATAAAAACTATGATAGAATGTGGGAGCTTCTATGGCAAGAAAGTTCTAGTATCACTGACTTTGCAATTCGTAAAGGTTTAGAATTTG
>Ga0181410_1000609_pt1 | contig 15817 bp, 25 predicted proteins | sample 33SPOviralmetaG_FD_130112 | JGI IMG/M metagenome (GOLD analysis project Ga0181410, IMG submission 130112) | Marine viral communities from the oligotrophic San Pedro Time Series (SPOT) site, San Pedro Channel, CA, USA - 33 SPOT_SRF_2012-06-20 | ecosystem: Environmental > Aquatic > Marine > Strait...
TGTGCATCATAAGCCTGAACATCTGAACCAATTGCTAAACCTAAGTTAGATCTAGTTGAGTTAGAGTCAGTTAATGTGATAGCACCTGTGTCTGCCAATGTTGCGTCACCTGACATAACATTGTCAATCCAAACTGAGTTGCCTGTGTCATATAATAACATAGAACCGTCAGCTGGAGTAGTTAAAGTAACGTCACCCATTTCAGCAAGTGTGTTCGAAGCCGCAACAGAATCATCTACATATTTTTTAGTTGATGCATCTGTATCAGCAGTCGGAGCCGCAAGTGCTGTAATTTTAGCCGAACCTGCATTTAAACCGTTGAAAGTTGGTGTGTCACCAGTTCCAAGACCTAATGAAGTTCTTGCTGTATTGCCTGATTCTAATACGAAGTTAGAACCATCACCAATAATGATGTTACCATCAGTTGGTGATAAAGCCGCAATGTCAGCCAATTGAGCGTCGTAAGCCTGTACGTCTGAACCGATAGCAACACCTAAGTTAGTTCTTGCACCAGAAGCCGTAGAAGACCCTGTACCACCGTGTGCTACACCGATATCTGTTGCGTTCCAAGTACCAGTTGCAATTGTGCCCAAAGTAGTGATTGATGTTTGACCTGCGTAAGTAGTTTTGATTCTTAAAGAGTCTGAATTGATCTCTAAAGATGAATCATCAACGTTAACTGCCAGGTTGTTACCTGATTTAGTTAAACCATCGCCTGCCGTGATTAAACCAGCACCAGAAAACTGTGTGAAAGCTAAATCAGTTGTACCAACTGTGATAGAACCGTCATTAGTTAACACCCAACCAGTGTCTGCGTTTACAGTACCTTCTTCAACGAATGAGAAAGCACCAGGAGTTACTTCTGAATTTGCATCGTAGTCAGTTGCTCTGTCTGGAGCACCTGATGCCTTAACAGTATATATACCGTTTTCTGAAGCGTCTGCCTGGTTTTTGATTAATATTCTGTCACCCGTAGCAAGTGACACACCGTCAATGGTATCACCATTAACGAAGTCTGAAGCAAGTGTTCCTGCCGCCGTAGTTGCAACTCTAACTGAATCTTTAACGTCAAGACCAGATTTAGTAGCATCTACATATGACTTAGAAGTAGCATCGTTGGCATTTGATGGAGTTGAAGCAACTCTAACATTTGATAACGTTGAACCATCTGTAGTAAATTTGAAGAAAGATGAAGATCCATCATAGATCAATCTACCACCTGATTTTCCAAATTGTACGTCAGAACCTATACCTGCTAGACCAAAGTTTTTAACTGTAGCCATTATATTTTCTCCCTATATAAGCTATATTTGTATTAATATATTTTAAATTACGGGAGGGTCTGCCTCTTTGTTATTGTATTGTCCGCCTTCGTTCGGTGCGGTTACATTATATTTATTATGCTGTGATGAAAATTATAGTTGTATATTAACGTATATGTTTATATATAACTCAAAAGAAAAGGGCCTATATTTCTATAAGCCCCTTTCAAATATTTTAAGTATTATGCGATTGAACCCCAGTCGATTGTATCAACTGATGCTGTTGCAATACCGCCCATATCAAAACTGTTCGTAAGCATTGTACCTTGTACACCTGCTCCATGAACGTGTTGTGGAAAGTTAGTGTTTCCTTCAGTTAAAATACCGAAGTTAGTGAAACCATTTCCTGGATCAAAAACTCTTCTAACGTTTTGACCTTTGTCAAAGTTTTTGATTTTAACATTGTTTAATGCTTTAAGGTTAAAATATCTAATGTTTGCCATTGTGATTCTCCTATCCTATAAAATTACATTAAGTTAACTAATACTTCGATAACACCTGTTTCGCCATCGAAATCTTCTAATGCTTTACCAATCATGTGACCACATTTTGCTTCGCCAGCCATAGCATGACCTGCCACGTCTGAAGTACAAAGTAAATCACCTTTTCTAACTGTACCTGCAACTTTACAAGGAACTCTTCCTGTTAAAGCCACGTATGGGTGAGTTGCGTCACTACCTGCTTCTGAGTTCATCATGTAAGCTGGAGCTGAAGATACAACACCTGCTACTTTATGATCATAACCTGTTGAAGAAGTAGTAATTTCTTTATCACCACCGAAGATAACAACTGTACCAGCATCATATTGTGCATCTGATTCGTATCTCTCAGCCAAATCCGCGTATTGCGCCGATGTTGCTGTAGCAGTAATAGTACCTGCCGCAAAGTTACCTGAACCATCTCTAATTACAACTTTGTTTGCTGTATTAGCCGATGCCGCATCATTCATTGATAATGATTGGTAGTATGTTGTACCGTCTAAAGTTAATTCCCAAACATCAGTACCTTCGTTCCATCTGAAATCAACGTTTGCAGATGTACCTCTGTTTACTTCGATACCAGCGTTCTCTGATGGTGCGCCAGTTTCGTTTGAGTTTAACTCGATTAAGTTGTCAGCTAATTTGATTGTCTCAGTATTAACTGTTGTAGTTGTGCCGTTAACTGTTAAGTCACCAGTTACAATAACGTTGTTTGAGAACGTTTTGTTACCAGCGATTGTTTGTGTACCAGTTAACATCGCATATCTGGCATCCGCGTATGATCTAGGCATAGCTGAAGAATCAGCCATGTTACCTGTACCAACACCAAGGATGTCATTTGAATTTAATTGTAAGTCGTTATTGAAGTCGATTTCTGAACCTGTTGATGAAATTGCTTTTCCATCAGTAAGTTGAACGTTACCTTTAAGTGCAATTGCACCTGTAGCCGGAGTTAATTCAACATCACCTGAACCTAATGCTTTAACGATAACATTTTCGTTAGTGTCACCTGATAATGTTACATCACCAGAATCAACACCCATCGCCGCTACACCATTAATGTAAAGTGTAGAAGGACCTACGTAAATATCACCCCACATAGCAGACGATGAACCTAAGTTATAAGTTACGTTTGCTGAAGGTATTAAGTGAGCACCAATTGAAGTAGATGCTACGTTTGATAAATCGATTTTCGCTAACTCGTGTCCGCCTGCTTGTGAACCGTCATGTACGTGAACTGAATTACGTGTAGTATTGACTGTTAACTCACCTGCTAAACCTGTAAAAGAACCATGCTCTGTTGCTGTTCCTCTACGTCTTTGAATTGCATAACTTGCCATTTTATATTGCTCCTATATCGATATATTAGACATATAGTTTATTCTTTTTCCATATGTTTATGATAATCTGAATAGAGTCGCGTCTCCCTACTCAATGTATATTTACCCATTATGCTAGAAATTTAAGTGATTATTTAATATAGCATAATATAACGGTGTTAAATACTATTATGAACAAAAAAGAAATATTAGACAGTCTAGCAAGTTTAATCCCCTACAAAAAATATGAAAATCTAGGAGAAGAAGCAGATCATATCAAAGATGTGCTAGGCCCAGATAAAAAGTTCAACGACAGATCTATATGCTCATTGCTAGGTGCTATACACAGCATAACAGACGATCCAGAAGTTAAAGAACTAGCATTAGAAGCCATATGGATGTCCGAACGTATGCACAAGAGAATTAGATTGCTCAAAGGCAGAGAAGATATTTGGTTAGAAATTCTCGATCCATCACACCCAGAAAACGACAAATACAAAAAATAAGGCGTACGCCTTTACTTGCGGATTTTATCCGCATTTAGGCCCCTCGGCGGCTATGCAGGAGTAGTAGGTGTATCGTGTTTCAATATAAGATCGTATAGAACAGCTCTAACTCATATTCACAGTTATAGAGGACACGTCTATTCAACTCTAGGACTTCATAAAACTAGCCGTCAGAACCGCTCAATTCAGATTCAGTTAGCAACATCCATCGAGTCAGAATATATTCGAGTACACCTCCACTCTAGCAATATGTTAGATTAGGCCCCAACGTGCATTCACTCGCCATCCATCATAGTCTAGTAGATGAAGTCGCAGTAGAGCCAGTGAGATTCTGTTCTTGCACCCCCACTTGCAATCTGAACCAGCGTCAAGAACGGTGGTGTAGTGTAATGGGAAAACGAATATGAAAATCACGAAGTGATTTGATGTTGAGTTTTACATTAAAATAGGACTTCCTAAAAATTTAACCGCACATACAATTATAATGCAATATACCGCGGTATGACTCCTGGCCAATAAATATGTATATGCGAAATTACTATGTACATATTCCAGAACTTGATCTAAATGATAAACAACGACAGTTATTATATAAAAGATATCTCTCATATAAAAAACAAAACAAAGGATACAATAAAAACACATATGATCACTTCACAACATTACATACTAACATAGACGTATTAAAAGGAATATATTCAGATACAGCATTAAAAACTATCGAAGAACTATGTAAAGATTTTCCTAAAGATGATAAGTTTAAACGAGAATCTTCATATGAATTTTTAACAACCACTGGTGAAGTTAAAATACATCGAGATCCAGTAAGACTTGCTGTACTAACTATTCCTATCAAACACGATAATTCTCAATTAGAATTTTGGAATGAAAATGAAAAAAGAATAATTACTCAGTTGGATTATGGAAATAAAACATACATTATGAAAACTCGTACACCACATAGAGTAACAACAAGTAGTAAAGATAGAGTATTTTGGCAAGCCAGTATTTTTATAAAAGATTATAAATTAGTAATGACTGAATATCTGCAAGGAAAGTTATTCTAAAAACGTCCAGTTATACAATTCACTATTAACTTTTTGTAAACTTGTTCCACGAATGTTATCTAACTTTTGCGTAAAGTCTCTGTAGTTGCTTAATGCTTCTTGATTGTAATAGTTATTAGTTAAAAACTTAATTGTTGGTTCTCTTATTGCTTCTGTTTTAAGTTTTTTGATTCTATCAACACATTCTTTTATGTGCTTAACACTTAATATTTTTCTTGCATCTGTGTAATCTGGATCACGAACAAATGCATTGTATGGTTCTAACTTATTATCAAGTAACCATTCTTCAGTTTCTTGTAACTTATTAATATTATATACACAATGAGCCATATGTAATTTTAGTTCTATGTTTGAATACTCTTGCGAAAGTTGTTTCCACTTGTTGATATTTTTATTATAAGTATCCCATATTAATCCATTACGTATATACTCTGCTAACCCACCAACACTTTCACCGCTAATTCTCAAATCAACTGTATCAAATTTTAATAAAGAATTTATTATATTATCTTTAGGAAATACACTTGCGTTTGTATTGATTTGTATAATAATATTTTTTGGATTGCCTTTTTCTACAAGTATATTTAGAAACTCATCTAAGTGTCTTGTCATAAATGGTTCACCGCCAAACACTCCAACTTCTCTAAGTTCAGATAAATCTAATTTTTTTAAATCATTAATAGTTTCTTTTTCTCTAACAAATGTTTCTTGAGGTGTTGTTTTAATTTGCATATGATCAAACATAATGTTTTGTTTTGTCATTGCTTCAACATCATTATTCCATTCTGTACTACTATGCGGGCCACAGTATAAACATTTAAAATTACAAAATGCACTAAAGGCTACTTGTAAAAACGTAACCTGCCCGGGCTTAATATGATTTTTAATAACTGTCTTTAGTGAATCAATCCTTGCTCCAGAAGTTGAATTTATTTTTTCTTGCTGATTGCATTTATAACAAACATCATCTTTAAAGTTTTCGTAAAGGTACTCTGGATTATTCATTAATCCAATTTGTTCTTCAACTGTATCACTTGTATGATTTTTATTAGGACTGAACATTAAACAGCATGGCTTGAACTTTCCATTTGTTGCTGTTGGTTCAACAAACATTCCATTTCTAAGATATCCACAATCAGTTTTCATTACTCTATGTTCAACATTGTTTTAATAAGCTCTTTCCAATATGTGGTATGATTCTTATTTAAAAATACTTCTCTGTTGTGCTTTAGTTTGTCCCAAACTTTTAAATACATATTTTGTAATTCTGATTGATCTAATGAACTAACTGTTTTTATATTTTCCATTACACTATAAAATCTTTTAGAATGATCTTCAATTTCATCATAGTGTTCATCAAACCAAATATTATCAAATGTTTCATATCCTTCTTCGTGTAAATATTTTAATAATCCAGGATGTCCTACTAAAATAAAAGGTTGTAAATTAACTATTGGTTTGAATAATTTCTCTGTAACAAAGAAACTAGGTTCAGCTGGCCATGTTTCAGTTGTAACATTAAAGTATGTATCTTTGTAATGCTGAGCTGTCATTCCTCTATTGTGCCAAGCATCGTGTTCGGCATTTACATCTAATTGTATTTCTTCAATATTGTTACCATGTTCTCTATGATAATCTAATACTTCTAACATAGAAGTATCACCTGAGTATTTTTCTATTGGTTTGTATACAAAGTTATCAGGGTCATATATGATATCAAACTTATTGAGATAACTTACTACTCCATGCTTTAATAGATCATTTCTTTTTAGTTCAGTCATTAGCCATTTACGGTGTGGTCTTCCTCCACCATTTAAGCATAGAAACTTTTTAGGTCTTGGCTTATACATTGTATCGCCATCTATAGGAACAAGTTCTTCTGATTCTCTTTCTGTTCCTATGACCATATTTTTAATATAATCTGAAAATTCCCAAGCAAAGTGATCATACACAAAAACATTTTGTAATAGATATCCATAGTAAGGTCCTTCACCTGATGCTAGATATTTTTGATAGTTTTCATCAAACTTTTGATCACCAAAGATTAATATAAAGTTTTCTTTTGGTATCTTTAACCAACCTAAACTTCTTTCAACAACGTTTAACCAATTGACTTGATTTACTGGAAAGGCTTCATATGCATAATACATTATTAGTTTTGCTTTGCCTTTTCTTAATGCATCTAGTGTATGTTCTTTAATATTACCAAACATATTTTCTGTTAATAATGATATGTCCATGTGATTTGGTTCCATTACATACCAATCAGGTGTTCCGCTTATGTTCGCTCCAATTTCATCTGGTTTAATATGAGTTACATCTATCTGTGCTATATCACATAGTAACGGAAAGAATCCAAGATTATATCTATCCATAGGAATAAAGCGAGTTAAAACATTTATATCGTATCTGTCTTTCCACTTTGTATTCCATTCGCGAATGTACTTTGGATGTAGGCCATTAGGCATAGGTCCATTGTCATTCCAATTATCCCAAATTAAATTTATTTTTAAATTTTCCATATCTTATTTTAACACTATCTATTATTATTATCAACTATATAATATAGTATTTATTTTCATAAATATTAGTATGGAAACTCCAACACCACATTTTGTTATTAAAAACGCAATTACTCCTACTCTTATTAATAAATTTGTAAAGTTATGCGATAAAGTTCAACCAGATAAACTTGAAAACTATTCAAAAAGAAAAGACTCTGATTGGTATGCTTGGTGGTGTAAAGAAAAACTGTTACCAGAAACCCTGTTAAAAACTGTATATGATAGCATACAGAAACAAGTAGAAGAAGTAACTGGTAAACTTTATATTACACTTGGAACACATAATTCACAAGTAACGCCATTAAAAGATCATATTGATGTAAACCCTAGTGATACTGATATTGATTTAGATCCTGCTTATACTATTATCATTCCGTTGTCTACAAGTCACGATTGTCATACTGTTGTTTGGGATGCACAATACACAGGAAAAACTTGTAAAGATATTTACGAATTTATGGATATAAAAAAAGAAGATAGCAATACAAAAAAAGAACAAGAACTATTATCACATTGTAACAAAGAAGTTTTTAACTTAGGTAAGTCTTATTTTTACAAATGGATCCCAGGCGATGTTATTTGTTTGCGTAGAGATTATGTACACGCCTCTGATAACTTTATAGTTAATGATAATAGTGCTAGTAAACAATCAATTATATTGATAACACGGTATATTAAATAGAAATTATTTTCAATTATAGTATTAGTTTAACCGTTATACAATCATTTAACTTGAGACATAGGTAACCTAAATACTTGTGACTATTAAATTTTTAGGAGGTTACTGATATGTATAATGATGAGAACAAAAACGTTATTGAACAGCTTAATGATAAAATCGAATTCCTAGAGGAGAAGATTGAAAGATTAATCGACCTTCTAGAAATGAGTCATGAGTTTGATAATGATGATGAAGAATATGATAATGATTATTCTGATGAAGAATTAGATAACGATAACGATGATGACAATGACGATGAATATTGTGATGATTGTTACGAGCAAGAATGTGCTTGTCTACCGGAAGACTATGATTACGAAAACGATGACGAAGATGATGATGATTTTGAATCAGATGATGAAGACGAGTCAGATGATGAAGATGATTTTGAATACGACGAAGACGAAGTAATTGATGGGGACTACGAAGACGAGGACGAGGACACAAGACACTAAAACTTTTCACACGTGAATATAGGGAAGGAGTATAATTAAAATACTCCTTCCTTTTTTTATGATTTATAAAAGAAATAAAAGTAATATAGATAATATTGCAATAACAACTGCGACTACCCCTGCTGTAGTATATATTGCATTCATAAATTTTATCATTTTTAACTGCTTATGATCTTATTATAACATATAAAAATAATTTTACAATACACGAGTTAGTTGTTATCCACAATTAATTGGCGACTCCGGCAAGACTTGAACTTGCAACCTACGGTTTAGAAGACCGTTGCTCTATCCAGTTGAGCTACGGAGCCATTGGTGCAAGTGAAGGGAGTCGAACCCTCACATCTATACAGATAACGGATTTTAAGTCCGTTGCGTCTACCATTCCGCCACACTTGCGTTGTTTAGATATTTCCTTGTTCTATGTTGATGTATACTTGCTCTGTTATTGTTATATTAAAGCACAGGTTGTTAATTGTGTCAAGACTCTAAATGTATTTTTTTGAAATTATTTTTTGGCCTGCCCGGGAAGATTCGAACTTCCGACCTTCAGTTCCGCAAACTGACGCTCTATCCAACTGAGCTACGGGCAGTTGTTGGCTGGGGTAGATGGATTCGAACCACCGATGTCGGTACCAAAAACCGATGCCTTACCGCTTGGCTATACCCCAATGGTAGCAGAGGCTGGGATCGAACCAGCGACCTCCGGCTTATGAGTCCGGCGCTCTAACCAACTGAGCTACTCTGCCATTAGTACTCAAAATTAACAGTTGTTTTATTAACTCTTAATTCTTTGGCTCCATTTTTTAAATGAAATTTTCTTGCCATATCAGTCAAAGGTGATAGTGTAACAAGTCTATTTAAATGACTAGACTTTTTAATCATTTTATAAACTTCGCGTACAATTTTTTTACCGCCACCTTTTTTCTTAGACCAAACTGTATATGCAATAGCAATAGTACCTTGCATACCTTCTCTATGTATGGCTTGAGTAAAAGCATCTTTGCTAAACTCATCTAATTCTTTTATATCTGCTGGTACATCATTTGTAAATGCAAAACACATCACAGCGGCAATCTCGTCACCGTCTTTTAATCCAAAAACTTTTCTACCATATTGATGTCTAAACCAATTGTCTAGCTCTGGTCTTACTGGATCTTCTGATGGATCAATCTCATCAAGTTCTATAAGCTCAACTTTGTTTAGCCATTCAAATTGTTTAAGAAGCCAATCTTTCATTTTAAATCCTGTTATAGTTGATTAATTACTGTTGCTACTAGATGAACTCTATCTTCTTCACCGCCATTAAAAGCATTATGATATTTTGTGTTGTCAGTTATCCAAACAGATCCATCTGCAGGCATATGACGAACTTCTGTATCAACACACATACGGGCACCAAAGTTAGTAACTATTGGTATATGTAATCTTGGCTCTGGATCTCTATGCCAACTTAATGTTGTACGTGGTAATTTCCAAAGCAATCTAATTCTTCCTAGTTGATATTTTTGAGATAAAGTGTCATACACTTCTTTAAAATAAGTATCTTCAAATAGTTTTACAAACTCTGAATACTTTGATTCATCTATGGGTTCTTCTCGTTGTACTTCTTCATATGTACTATCTGGTTTAGTCCAAAACAACCCTCTAACATTACCACCTGTTATTGAATTTGCATCTCCTGGTATTTGTGTTAAACAAATTGCATTTATATCTCTTTCACCTAATGGAGATTGTCTTGCTACTCTCGAATCAACTTCTTTTAATGCTGATTGCAATTTGGTAATATCAAATTTAATATTAGGATCTTTATAAAAATTTGTATCCATTACTTAAAAAACTCCTCTGAGTTGTGTGCTTTATCGTCAACCCATATATCATAATGTGGTTTGCCACCAACTCTTACACTTGTATATTTACATCCCCAACTGTCTAATTGTTTTGTAGTTAGCTCTGTATAGTCTATACCACTAACGGCACCACGTGCTGTCCAATAGTGTATTTCCTGACCTTCGTCAAACATTTTGTTTACTTTATCTATTCTGTCTTTCATAGGTTCATGATTAGCATAATCTTTTTTGCCATTTGGTAAAAATACTTCTTTACAGATAGTTCCATCTATGTCAACTATGTATATCATTTTTTACGAGACTTCCAAATTTTAACTTGATGTATTACTGCATATCCGTATAGATATATTCCAAACGGTATGAGCAATAAAGAATTAAAATACAAAAAGAATTTTGCTATTCCTCCATACTCACCCTGTGCTATTGCAACAAGATTAGTTATGAAGAGATCCATTAACTTCCTCTTTTAACTGTATCTAAAATTGCTTCAATATCTTCAAACATATCACGTTCTTCAGATAAACTTCTTTTGTGTGCAATTTTAATTGCCTTATTAAGAACTGCTGGTTTTACATCTAGTTCTACTGCGATATGTTTAACAGTATCTCTTAACCCTGATCTTAAATCATCTGCTTCTTGTAGTACTTGCGTACCTTCATCGAGCAATTTGACTAATTTTGCCTTTTCTTCTGGTCCAATTGTTAGTGCCATTTTTACTCCTTTTTCTTTATTATAATATATATTCTATTGAGAGTCAAGCCTTCTTGTGTCTTGAATATAAATTATCCAATCAACTAATATAAAATTTAAAAACAGGCCGGTAGGTGTTAGTGCTACACCTAAAAGATTTGGTATAATAAAATTCAATAATAATTGAAAAACCAAATACTTTTTTGGACTTGCTGGAGTCCAATCTAACCACCTAGGCTTGCTTTCATTCATATTACTTGTCTTCTAACTTTTCACAATGTTCTTTATTTGCTAGTAGTCCTGACTCTTTATTGTATACCCAAACGTGACTTGTAATTACTGTTCCATCTGGTGTTACTTCACACTTTTTTCCAAATGCCATTCTTGGATTTTCAGGAATGCTTGAGCAACTAGTAAGAATAAATGCTAATGCAAATATTGATAATATAGTTTTCATTTGTTTGTTTCCTTTGTTGTTGCTTAATTGTATGACATTATTCTATTTTTGTCAATGGTCATATTTCTTTATTAAGTTGTATAATTCTGGAACTTGCTTTTCTAAACTTTGGCCTCTTATTTCATCAAGTATCTTTGTGTGTTCAAAAAACATTGGCAAATATTTTTCTTCTTCTTTTGGCCTATCTGCTTCTAAATATTTTAATACATTATTAACAGATCTAGATAAATTCCATGATATTATGTTTTTGTTTTGTTCAGCCCATTTACTTAATTTATTCCAGGCTACTTCTCTAATTTCTTTTGGTAAGCAAGATATTGCATGGTATGGTGGCTCGTGAACTGGATTTAAATTATCAACAACCATATTATTTTCTAAATGATATTGTAATAAATTAGGAATATTTAAAATATTTAATACTTGATAAGTAGGATCACTATTAACTTTAAATCTATCTGATCTATACTCTTCTAATATTTTTCTATTTTCGTGTAAAGTTTTCCATACCCCTTTCCAACGTATATATTCATAAACTGATCCTGTTCCGTCCATACTAACTTTTACTTCTACTTTTTTAAAGCCAGTTAGTTTTTCCATATACTTCCTATTAATTTGCATTCCATTAGTGGTAAATTTAAGAACTAAATTTTTATCAATACCTTCTGCTCTACAGAAATCTAATATTTCATTGAAGTATTTGTTAACTGTTGGTTCGCCTCCGCTAACTGTAATACAATCTAACTGAGGTAATAGCTCTCTTATTTGTCTTTGAAATTCTGGATCTTTCCAATAATCTTTTACTTGTTTTACCATTGGCAATGGCTTAATAATATGCTTATCAAAAAGATCTTTTCCTTTTAACTTGTCATCACTAAATTTACTAATATGTTCTATTGCTTCATCTTCAATAATAGAGCTGTTCCATGGATTACACATACGACAAGCAAGGTTACATAAATTTGCTAATTGAAAATCAATCCATCTCATTTTTGGATTTACAATAACTGATTTTCTAAACGGTTCTATATCTTTAAAATCTTCATCACTATCATCTCTTTTCCAAAGATTAGCAGATGGTACTTTATCTATATCAGATAATCTTTTTGATTGCATACCTTTTGCTTCATCAATCCAACAACGTCTGCAACCAGGATCTTTTTTACCTTCTAATAGATTTTGTCTTAATTTTTTAAGACCTTCAGAATTCCAATAATCATTTTTAAAGAAATCACTTTTGTATACCTTATGGTGTTCACTGATACAACACGGATCACCTTCTCCACCAGATCCAATAAAAGTAGTAGTAAAAGGAAAGTGACAAAAGGTTTTAGAAATTTGATCCTGATGTTGTACGTATTCTTTATGCTTTTGAATTTCAAAATCTTTATCTTCTGTCATTATATATCCTTTATTTTATAATATTTATCTTAGATTGTTCATGAGGATTTTGTACCAGAAAGTTTGTTATGTCAAACTTATTATCTTTTCTTTTTCTGTCTTCTTCTGGCTCTTCTTTTTTTAGAACCAATTTTTCTTCGACCTTTATGGGTCTTACTTTGTCTAGCCATAATTTCCTTTTATCAAAACTAAGACTATTTAAGCAATTTTGCATTATTTGATTGTTTTTAGATTAAATTTAAGTAGTTTTTCTCCCATGCCATTTACTTCATAGGAATCATTAATTCCATATTTAGATAACTTTGGTGACCCATACCCATTATGAGTTGAAAAATTAGGGTGAACACTTATGTATGCTGTTGCATTAGGTTTGCAAACCTGTTTTAAAAATTTAGCCAATCCTATATATGCATTATATATTACATCTTCATCAGTTAACGGATCTACTATATCGGGCTTTTCTCCGCCTCCAGTGGCTAATAATTTATCGTCAGAGTTTTCTGATAAATGCATAGAAAATCTTTTTGCTATTACAATGTCAAACTTCTTATCTGAATATGATTTTAACTTCTTTAATTCTTTTTCATTATCACCCCATGATGAATTTAATGAATTTGTTGCGTCTCCCCAATTGTACGTAAATTGATCTATCTTAACATTACAAAATTCTGTTTCTAATTTTCCATAAAGATATTGATTATGCCAATTATCATAGGCATTGGTGGCTACTACAGAATGTCCTATATCCAACATCTCTCTAGCCAAATCTCCACATCCAGTACCTAAGTCAAGAATATGTTTTGGCTTTCCGTTATCTAAATTTAAATATTTGATAATTCTTTGATTATTTTTTTTTCTTCTTGCTCTATCGTATGGAGAGTATTGTGCTTCAAAAGAAAGATTTCTAGCATCTATTAGTTTCCAGTCTACCATGCTAGTATTTATTTAAACCAATTTGGATTTATTTTATATTTTTTTACGCCATTGCACTTTGGAAAACCTTTCAAAGCGGTTAACATTCCTAAACAATATGTTTCTTCGTTATCAATTTCTGTTGCTGTTGCATTAGGCATATAAAAAAATCTAACTTGAATATCATTTAAGTTAGTGTATCCTCTTCCTTTTCTTTCTTTACACCACGCACTAAAGTTTACTGTATCTTTTACTCCTGTGGCTTCTAGTCCTAACATTTTTGGTCCATACTTCCAAATTCTATCATGAATATTTGTAGTTGACATTCCAAAATATACTTCGCCATCCGCATCTAATAATTGATACAGTCCTTTTTGATTTAAAACTTTAGGACAAGGTCTATCTTCTAAACTATCAGCTAACGGCATTTGAAATGACCCATATAATCCTTTTTCTCTTAATCTAAATCCAGAGTCAGTATGAAGATTTGGAGATGTTTTACTTCGTCCTGGTTGCCCTTTTTTAGTTTTAGGGCCATGATATTCATAAACATCACCAATTAGTTGATAGTACCTAGTTGGCTTAATTTCGTTTGAGTTTGACATTTTAGTAATTGTCGTATTTTTTATCGTAGTTATGAAGGTCTTCAAGATTGCCCATTGCTAGAGCAGATGTAATTCTTAGATTACCTGTTGACTTACCTATTCTATTTAGGTGTGCCATTGCTGTATCATTAAACTTTATGTTGTAATGATTTTTTATGTATTTGGCAAACTCAAGAATTTCTCCTTCAAGTTCTTCTAAGTGCCAAACTTTAGGATCATGTTCTGATGCTACAGAATGTTTGACGTGTGGTGGGTCTAATTTAATGTGATCGTAGTTTTTAGTTTTTTTTGACATATTATAACACCTTCAGTAATATATAAATTTGTAAAGCCAATATCATTATTGGTAGAATAGTTCTAATTAATTCCATAGTATGATTGTACTCATCTAATTTTCTTTCTAACCAGTTTCTTCTTTTTTTTGGCACTACTTGACACTCCTTTTTAAATCATCTCTATTGTTAACAAATACTCTAACTAGCCTTGAAACATCTACTGTTTCTTCTTTTAATGTTTTTGGGTTTGTAAAAATTACTCTACTTGAATTAGCCTTCAACACATTGTCGCCTTTGTCATCTACCACAACAGCATCATCTGTATTCTTTCTCCAATCATGTGAACTATATTCTGTCATATTGCCATTCCTAAAATTGATATTATTAAAATAACAATAGCAATTGCACCAAGCCATGGAGCAAGATCGTACAACATTTCTTTAATATATTCCCAACTTAACCACATTATAAATTACCATCCCATTTTTCTATTTTAGACTTTGTTTTTTTCTTAGATAAGTGTTCTTTTCCTTCTTCTAAATCACTTACAAGATCTTTAATATCATCACATAACATTGTAAGATCTTTTAGTTTGCCATCCAACTTATCTGCTATACTATAGATCTTGTTTAATAATTTCTTATCCTTCATTATTCAAAATCCGATCTTACTATATGTTTTCTTAATGCTCTAACAAGTTCTTCTATTTTATCTATACAACCAATTAAATCTCTGTCAGTTATATATTTTTGTTTTTCTTTTAGCCTGTCATATTCTTTCAATGGAATAGTAACTGTGCTTTGTTCGTTTTCATATGTCATGTCTGTTGCATGATCTTTATGATTATCATACATTCTTTTATCTTCTTCCGTCATAGGCCTCCTGTTTTATTGCCCAAAGTTTATGTAAAATATAAAACCAAAAACCATTAATAGTAGGTTCTACTAATGCAACTGCTCCTGCTTCCCATAGACTTGCTCCAGTCATTACACTTACCACAGTCATTGCAATTACTACATGACCTGCTGTATAAATTAAAGCCAGCCATATACTAGTATCGTTTTTAATTTTTTGTAAAATATTAAATGCACCTTTAGTAAACTCTGTCATGATTATCCTACAGGTTCAAGTTTGCCATTCTTATCTGTAAACCAAGTATAACCTGCAACTTTGGCCTGTTTGTCTAATCCTTTTAAA
>Ga0181410_1000613_pt1 | contig 15751 bp, 7 predicted proteins | sample 33SPOviralmetaG_FD_130112 | JGI IMG/M metagenome (GOLD analysis project Ga0181410, IMG submission 130112) | Marine viral communities from the oligotrophic San Pedro Time Series (SPOT) site, San Pedro Channel, CA, USA - 33 SPOT_SRF_2012-06-20 | ecosystem: Environmental > Aquatic > Marine > Strait...
AGAAGATTAGAATATTAGAACTATGGGCAGTATTAGGTCCTATAGCTGGTATTATAGTCGGATTAATATTAGGTTAATATTAGAAACAATTAAAGGGGAGCTTGCCGTAATGGTTTGCTCCCCCTTTTTTTTTATTTATCCTCTTCTGCCTTTAATACTCGACATATTTCCTTGCATAGTACTTCTATCTAGTTTATTTGTTGGGCTATTTTCTTGCTCATCTGAATAAACGCCTGATTTAATTTCATAAGGACCTGAAGTTGATGAAGGTCCTGGTGAATTAAAAGCTTTATCTCTAGCTACATTAGCCTCTCCTTGAGCTCTTGTAAATATAGCATCATCAAAAGTATTACCAGTTGTTCTTGCTGAATAAACAGTAGTAGGTTCTAAAGTATTTTCTAAATTACTTTGAGTTAATTCAATAGTTTGCTGGGGTTGTTCTGTTTTTGGTTTACCAGGTTTTTTTATTGGTTTAACTTTAGGTATTTTTATTTCACCACCCTCTAAAGTTACATTAGATTTTACTAAATCATTTTTTCCAATAACTTTATCATAGTAAGTTTTAGTTCTAGTGGTAGAATCAGCAAAAGGTTTATAGTCTTCTGATCTAGTTCCCCTATCATCTTTTCTATACTCTCTATCTTTTATTCTACTAAGATTTTGTTCTTGTCCTACTAAACCTTTACCAAATTCACCCATCGCTGTATTTAGTCTATTTTTACGATTTTTCATAAAGTCTTGAGCTTGTGCAACACTCATTCCTTTTCTTTCTGCTATTCTATTGGCTCTTCTTTCTTTTCTAGCATCTCTTAAAGTTTCTCTATCTAAAGATCTTTGTTTTCTTTTACTTTTAGGAGCTAATTCAGCGTCAAAAGTTTCACTAGAACCATCAGATTTAATATAAGTTTGTTTATTATCTTTACCTATATTTTTAAGTTGAGTGCCCGATGTATCACGAGCACCTTCTCTATCTCTAACGTACTGTCCTACTCTTTCTCTTCCGCCTCCTAAAGCTGTTCTAGTAAATTCTCTATCACGAAGTTTGTCAGCCTCTCTGATTTTAGCTAATTTTTCTTCTCTTCTACTAAGTTTTTTTGCCATGTTATTATTATTAATTATGCAGATTTTTCTACCCTATTCGCAGCCGCTTCCCAAGGTAGTTTAGGATGGCCCTCTATATATTTCTTACCGTTGTAGTCTATTTTACCATTTTTACGCTCATGCTTATTTCCATTATAATAAACAAAATTATCATCGTAGTTTAATTTACCAGACTTCATATCTTGCATGTGCTTTTTCTCATGCGCTATTACTTTCTTTTTTTCTTTGCCTTTAAGCGAAGGATCTACTTCAATAGTTCCATCATTATTGGCTCTTCCTAAAACATCTTTTGGCAAACTACTAGTTTCTTTTATTTTATTTAATGGCCCTAAATCTAAATCTAAATCTAAATCTAAGTCTAAATCTAAATCTAAACCTAAACCAGATTTTCTATTATTCTGTAAACCTAATTCCCATTTACTCCAGCCTAATGCTAAAAATAATTTTTGCCAAGCGTCTGCCTCTTCATTAGCTATAGCAGATAAATTTTGAGCTTTTCTTATAACTCTATCTAAAGGAACACCACCAAATGAAGCAGCGTTACCAACAATTTCCAAAGCCTTGTTGTCAGGAGAAAGTTTAAAAGGATCATTTTTAATTTCCTTTTCATTGTATTTGTATATATTACCTATTGCAACTATGTCTCTTAGTTTAGTATTTAAAGGCGGTGATATAGATGTAGCTTCCAATGCAACTTTATATGGGTTATCTATAAAACCAAACTTTTCTTGTTGTTCACTTGCTTCGGCTATAACATTATATATAGCACCAACTACCGCACCTGGATTACCTAAACTTTTAGCGTAAGAAGTTAAAGCTCTTTCAACAGATAAAATAGTTTTTTCATCCATTAATTTTTCTTTTTCATCTTCGTCATCTTCAAAAGCTACGGAAAACAAAGCTGTTTGTAAAGCATTAAATATCATAGCTTGACCTACTGAATAATACAAAACACTTTGAAGATCTTTTCTAACTTGATTACCACCTCCTTCAGCAGCTGATCTTCCTGATACTACATCTTGTAGTTTTCTTTTTACAATACGAGCATATTGAAAAGGTGTATTTGCAAAAGCATATATAACTTTACCAATAGAACTTGATTGTATTTCAGATATTTTAGAAGGATCAGAAGACTGTTGAGATTCTTCAGCTGTACCTTGCCATTGCCTCATAGCTTCAGCTTTAGCATCTGCTTCAGACATTCCATTAGCCATTAATGCATTCATAGTATTTCTATAAAAAGCAGCACCACCTAATGCTATAGCAAAACTATCAGCCATTCTTGTTGGTAAAAATCCAAACTTAAGTATTTTGTTTAAACCTTTAACATCACCCTCTGACATTTCATCAGCTAATACATCAAACTTTGCACCATCTCTTCTGTTTTTTAAGTAATCACTGTTCCAAAGAGTGTTAAAATCTTTTGTCCAATTATCACTAAACATAGCTGCTGTTGCTTGGAATATATTATTATTAGGCCTACCTATAAAGTTTAACGATGATAACAACTGTAGCACAGCTGATCTAGTATTAACAAACATCGTAGTTGCTACAGCCCTATTTATCCAATTTAAAAATGCATTTGACTGTGCATCCGTACTTACGCGGTTTCTACCAGTCTTCATTCTTTGTAATGAATTTTGTAAAGCTTGTCTAAACTTTTTACCATACAAGTTTTCTATTTCTTGTAAGTTGTCTTTGTTAAATATATTATCTGCATTTTCTGCAAAAGTAGCTAAGTGTTTAGTTCTAGTTCCAGAATTTATAGCATCATATATGGATTTATTAATTGTAGTATCGTTTCTCCATGTAGCTTTATATTCTATAGGAAAATTTTGTTCAATTTGATCAGCAAGAGCTTTTAACTCAGGATCATTTTCAACAGCATCAACTAACGCATCTATATAGCTTTGTTTTTCTATATCAACATCTACATCATTTTTAATCCAATTATAAACTTTAATAGCTTGACCTTTACTATAAGGCGTGCCTTCAACAACGTCTTTTAAATCAGACTTAAAGTTTTCCATTAACTCACTAAATTGCTTTGTTTTAGCTAATATTTCAGCTTCAGCAGCAGCAACACCTCTTGAATATGGATCTAATATAGTTGATTTAAAAAACTTTTTAGCCTCAACACCTAATTGTCCCCCGGGTAAAAATGAATATAATAAACCTTTTATATCTTCTGCATTTGGTGGTATAAACCATCTTGATGGTTTACCTAATCTACCTGTTAAAGAGTTTAATATTTTTCTAAAGTTTCTATTTAAACCTTCAGCTTGTCCCTCAGCTTTTGCTTTTTCTTTTTCAATAGCTTCATTTTGAACTTCTTCTAGTTTTTTATCTAGTTCTTCAGATGTTTTATTTTGATCTTCTTCAGTATAACTATCAGCTTCTTTTAATGCTTTTATTTTTTTTAATCTTTCGGCTTCGTTTTTTGCAGCATCTTCCTTAGCTACTAATAAAGCTTTTTCTGATGGAGTTTTACCTATTTGTACTTCATTTGTAGTTTTAGCAACAAAATCAGACCATTCTTCAAAAGTCATAACATCTTTAACAGTTGCATAAGATTTTTTAATAGCATCTATTAAGTTTTTACTTTCTTTGTAAAATTTTTCTAAAGATTTTAAACCTTGGTATTCAGGATTTATAGAAGCTTTATACGCAGGATCTACGTTTGATCTAGATTTTTTATACCAAGTCTTACCTTCTGAATCTTTTAATTTAGAAAAATTAGACAAAGGATCTCCTGAAACAACTTCTGAAACAGCTAAATCAATCATTTGATCTAAAGTTAAATCTCCAAAGTTTTTAGTAGTAGGATCAAAACCAAGCATGTTAGCTAGTTCTGTCATATACTTACTTATAATATCTTTTATTTGAGCAAGAGTATTTTTATTAGTTCCTAAAGCTTTAGCTCCATAATCTTCTAATATTCTAGCAAATATTTCATTTTCTAATGCAAAAGTATCTCCATTGTTATAATCATCTATTAAACTAGAATATACAGGATCATTTTTTATTTTATTAAAAACAGTATCAAATAATCCAGTTTCTTTAACTCTAGATATTATATCGTTCCAAACGTCTGGAGCAGAGTTAAAAACAACTTGATTCCACACGTGGCCAGATTCATGAATAGTAGTGTTTAAAGCTCCTTTTTCTGTTAAATCTATAAATATTTTACTAGTACCAATTATCTGAAATCCTGCATTGTTTTTTAAAGCGTTATCAGCATCAACGCCTTCAACACCTTCTTCATTTAATATTTCTTGTATTCTTGCTTTATCTGTTACTATTTCAAAGTTTTGATCACCATTTTTATTCCAATTAGCTTCTAATATAGCGGCTAAACCTTCAGCGGCTTGATCACCTGTTTTTTCAGTGTTTACTTTTTCGTCGTATATTTTCTTTTTACTTTTTGCAATTATTCTTTCGGTAGGATTAGCTTTTTCAGTAACAACATTTTGTTGTGCTTTTATTAAATCAGGATTAGAATTTATACCATCTAAACTAGCACCAAATAATTCTGCAACAGTTTGACCATTACTTAATATTATACTATTTGGATCTATACCATTATTAACATTGTTAACATTTGCGTTAAAATACCTAGCCCATATATTATCAGTCAACATCCATCCTTCTGGTGTTTTACTTTTATAGCTAAAACGCCTTCCGTCAACTCCAATTCCAGCAAGCTTTCTATCATTTTCATTAAGCAAAGCTCCTTGAAAATAATTTTTTTCAATTAAATCAAAATTTTCATTAATTTTTCCATCAACAGCTTGCGTGAATAAATATTTAGCTACAGCAGATGCAGGTAGTGTATGTTCTTCTGTAAACAAAGCTTTATTGTTTTTATCAAACATTTTACCTTTTGAAGTAAATTTAATAGGAGATGCTAATCTAATAAAATGCCCTTGCCACGATGAAGATGATTTTAAAAGAGCTCCAACAACAGCTGCATTGTTAGGATCTTCTGCTATAAAATCTTGAAATATATTAAATATTTCTTTTAATGCTTTTAATTTATTCTCCTGTTGTTGTTTAAAATTTGTATTTTTAAAATCTTCTTCAAGTTTTACTTGTTTTTTACCTTTAACGGTTTTACTGTAAGGTGTTTTTGTAAAAAGATCTTTATATATAGTGGATTCAGGAGCAAAGCTAAATCCTTCTGCTTCAGCATTGTTTATCCAAGCTTCAGCTTCAGCTACATTTAAAAAGAAAACATTTCTAGAGTATGTTCTACCTATTGTTTCTCCTTGTTCGTTTTTTACAGAATCTGAAGTTCCTTGATAATTTCTAAAAAAACTTTTAGGTAATTTAGATACTAATCCTGATGTTTTTAATCTATTTAAAAAATCTGTTCTTTGTTTTTCATCATTAAGATTTAAGTCTTCTATTTCTTTTTGTTGAAAAAGTTTTGCCCAAGATTTATCGTTAGCTGCAAATTCGTCCTCTGTTTTTTCTAAACTTTTTTGAAATTGTTCAAATTCAAAAGCAGATATAGTGTTTTCAAAGCTCTGATTATTTAATTTACTTTTAGCTATAATAATAGTTCTTTCTTTACTAACGTCTTTATTAGCTGCTTCGTTTATTTTTCTAGCCTCAACTGGATTAGCTAATAAGTATTCAGCTCTAACATCTTCAGCAATCTGATTTGACACAGCTTCCGCTAGAGCGGCCTTTCTATCGCTAATAACTGATTTTCTATTTTTTCTATCTAAAGGTATATCTTTTCCTTCATAATAATCTACAAACTCTGATCTTGTAGGAGGAAACATAGCCCATTGCTTAGATATTCCTGTTCCTTTTTGTCCAGCTTTTTGAGCTACAAAAGCCGTAGCTAAAGGTAAATAATTTTTGTTTAAATAATTTGAAAAGTCTTCTTTTGTTTTTGTGTTTTTACCAAACTCTGCTTTTATATCTTTAATTAATTGACTATCATAGATACTAGCTACAGCTTGCTCAGCTAATGATTGTCTTTTTTTAGCAGTTAATTCTTTGTTGTTTTGTAATTCATTTACAGCTTTTTGTAATCCAGCTGGTATAATACTTTTAGCTTTGTTAATAATTGACATAGGAAGTTTTAACCTATCTGCTAAAAATTTAGAACCAATTTTAACTTCAAATTCATTTTGATCTTCAGCTAATATTTCATCAGCTTTAGCTTCTATTAAATCACTTGTTTCTTCTTGAGATATAACTTGTTTAATAGCTCTATTAGCTCTTCTAGGTAATTGTTCTGCTATGTAAGCACCTATTGGTACTCCAGATTCAGGCTTATATGTTTCAACTAATTTAGCAACACCTTCTGGGCCATATCTTAATTCACTAGCTAAAGCATCAACGTCTCCATCATATCTTTTAAATTTAGGAGTTTTATTTAAAATGTCTATAGCTGTTTTTCTTATTAAACCTTCTTGTGTTTCTACTATAGCATCTACAGCTTCAATACCTCTTTGTTCATATAGGTTTTGAGCTCTTTCAGATAAAACAATACTATCTTCGGCTATAATTTCTTCGCTAGTTTTTAAAGCTTGTTCTGCTTTAACTATTTTTGAGTTTATTTCAGATTCTAAATCAGTATCAGCGTTTACTATAGCTCTATCTAAATCATTATATAAATCTACAAGCCTTGAAGCTTCGTCTTCTCTAAATTGTTGAGTTCTAGATTTTGGCTGTATTCTTGTTTTAGATTCATTGTTTATAGCACTTAATTCTTTTTGTTTAGCTATAAATTCCTCTTCATATGTTTTAACAGCCGCATTTCTTTGTTCAGTAGTTATTAAACCATCAGAAAGTTTTTGATCTAGTTCTGTAACCCCATTGCTTATAGCGTCTACTTCGTCTTGTATGGCAGCAACTTGGTCAATTTCTCTGTCTGTTAATTTTTCTGCTTTAGCTTGAGCTTTTAAAGTAATATCAATAACTTTAGCCTCTTGTATAGCTATGCCTTTTCTTATTTCTTCTTTAACTTGTGGATCTGTTGTTGTTGCTAAAGTTTTTCTTAGTTCAGCTATACTTTCTAAAGCTTGATTTTGTAATACTGTTTCAGCTGGTCCACGTAAAGCCGCTGTAGCTTTTTTAAATTTAAGATTTTGTTTTTTGTCTAATGATTTTGATATAGGATCTTTACCTGAACCTCTCATTAGTCCACCACCTACAAAACCTTGTAAGTAAGATTCTAATCCTTCTTGAGATAAAACAGCGTCAACAAAAGCTTCTGTTTTATTTTCATCTTTTGCAGAAGCTATATTTACAGCATCTAATCCTGTTTGAGCTAGTTCGGTTAATCCTTCTTTGTTTCCTGAAAGTAAAACGCTAGTCATAGTTTTTCCTAAACCAGCGCCTGTCAACTTTTTAGTCATCAATCTTCCAGCGCCTTTTAAACCAAAACGCTCTAAAAGACCACTTATAGTTCCTACGGTAGCTGCAGTTCTTATATCATCTTCACCGTCTCTTATTAAATCAGATAAAGTTTTACCTTTTTGTTTAGCAACTTCTTCATTATAATCTATATAAGATCTACCTATCATGTCTGGAATTAATCCACCACCAAAAGTTAAAGTGTTTATAGCAGCTGAAGACCCTATTGATGTTATACCATTAACTATACCAGCAAGTAATTCACCTGATCCTTTTATTATTTCACCTTCACCTATAAGCTTTCCACCTTCTGTAATTGATCCAACCTCACCCATTTCAGCTTCTTCAAGTTGATATTGTTGTATAGCTTCATCAAGATCTTGTTCAGAAAGTCCTTCTTTAAAAAATTCAGGAATATTTTCATTGTTTACCCAAGCATCAACAGCTTCATCTCCAAAAATACCCCTATATATTTGATTACTAGAAACTACTAAATTTGGTAAAAATTGTTGAAATGAATTTGCTACATTTTTAAATATACTATTAACAATTTTTTCACCTGCACCTAATTCTTTTAATTCAGGTTGACCAGTTTCAGCATTTATTTTAACTTGCCCTGTTAATTCATCAATAACATATTGATCATTTAGTGTTTCTTGAGTTTTAGCCTCTATCTCAGCAGATTGTCTAGCTTCTCTTTCTTCATAAGTTTCATTTCTTTTTACATCTTCTCCAAACAATTGCCCAAAAAAACCTTTAGCTGGATCTTGATCTATAATTGGATTACCAAACTCATCTAATTCTTGTTCTTCCTCTTCAGGAGTAAATGATTGATAATTATCAAGAGTAATAAATTCGAATTCTTCTTCCATAAAGGATTATTTTTTACCAGTTAAAAAATTAGTAATTTTTTTTATTGGACTTATATCTTTAGGTGTTGTTGATTTATAATTAAATGATTGCATGTAAGGCGGTAGAGAATATAACCTTGTTGATAAAAAGCTAGCTAACTTATTAGGATCTTGAGCTATTTCAGCTGTAATCAATAAGTTTTTACCACCTCTGTCCTTTATAACTATAGAACCAGCAGGTATTTGTACTCCACTATCTGGATCCTTTGTGTCTTTTTCAAAAGTTCTTAAAACACTAGCTCCAGCTCCAGATACCCAAGAGTTTAAATCTTCCGTTGGAGAAGATAAATCTTTCATGTATTTAGCTGTTTGATACTGTGCTCTTTCTGTTTGTGTTTTACCTTGCCACGCTGCTTCTCTTGCTAATTGACTTTGTTGATACATTTTTTGCATCTGTAAATCTTCTTGAGCTTGCTTCCAGTTTTTATATTTAGTAGCCTCATAATTTTCATCTACAGTTTGTACAAAATGCTTTTCCATTTCATACTCTAATCTATTTGCAAATGTTTCACCACTAGGACCTTCATAATTTGTATCATTGATAGCATCTTTAATTTGATCTCTAGTCATCCCTACGTGATCCGCTGCTAATGATCTAAGCTTAGAGTTAGCAGTATCATCATCAGCTCCTAAGAATGCATCAAAAGCCTGCCTAACAGCTCGCTCGTAATCTTTAGACTGTTTGTCAACTGTTCTTAGCTCTTCTTTTCCTGTTATTTCATTAAAATAAGCTTTTGGTTTTAATAAAGTATCAACTAGTGGATCGCTCATTTCAACAAAGCTTTCTACTTTTTTTATAGGAACTGGTATATCTTGAAGTTTATTTGCTGGAAAACTAAAATCTTCTCCAGCTTCTGTTTTACCTTGATAAACTAAAACACCATTTTCATCCATACCAAACTCACCTCTGTTTTGTGCTACAGCTGCAAAAAAAGATTCATTTTCAGGTGGGTTAGCCAGGCTTAGTGTATTGCCTTTTAATCCAGCGCTCCATGCGGATGCTCTTTCTTCAAGTCCACTTACAAAATTTTTAATTTGAGGAACTTGCATTTGTATAATAGAAGCTTGTTGAGCAAATTGATTTGAATCTATTTTATTTGTTTCTAATGAAGATACTAAAGTACTATATTGATCTACAAGTTGTCTGCTCATATCTTGAGCATATAAATTAAGACTTTCAAATTCTGTTTCTGAAGGAACTACTAATCCCTTTAATTGTTGAGATTTTAATATACCAGTCTGTAACTCTCTTCTTGCTTTTGTTTCAGCTACCTCTTGAAGTTTTCTAGTTTTTTCAACGTCTAAATCAATATCATCTCCAGCTTTTGATAAAGCATTTTGCATGTGATTACCATAAGCGTTTTGAACCGCTCTTAAATCTAATTGTGATCTTATTGCCATAATATTAATTTATTAATTATTTACCTCCTAAAAGAGCACCTATAGGTCCACTTGCGGCACCTAAAACTCCTCCAATACCACCTAACAAATCACCAGTAGCTTGCGCTCTAGCTTGTTGAGCTTGACCATATCTTTGTGATCCAATGTTAAATTGATCCATCTGTTGAGCATATTGGCTTTCAGCTCTATCAGCCTGACCTCTAGCTTGATTTATCATAAACGAATTTAACTGTGATTGATTAGATCTTTCTTGTTGATTAGCTTCAGCTGCATTGAATTGTGACATTTTGTTTGCAGCCTCCATATTAGCCATAGAAAAAGCATTATCAGCACCAAATTGACTTTCTAAAAATTTGTTTTGTGCACCAACGTTAAACTGATTAGTTGCGTTAGCAGCATTAAAATTATCTCTAGCAACTTGATTTTGTGCAGCTGCATTAAATTGATTCATTTGATTTCCAGCTTGAAATTCAGATAAAGAAAATTGATTTTGTGCTTGAGCACTAAACCTTGCCGCATCATTTTGAGCTTGAGCGCCAAATCTTGAAGCATCATTTGCAGCACCAACATTAAATTGTTGTTGGCCTAAATCAAATTGTGATGCTAAATTACCTTGAGCTAATTGACTTTGTTGTAATTGACTTTCAGCGGCAGCTCTCATTTGTTCGTTAGATTTAACTTGTCTATCTATATCCGCAGAAATACCTGCTTTAGACTTTGCAGCGGCAGCGGCTAACGCAGTAGCTCCACCAGCCCCAGTACCTGCTTGAGCTGCCAAATCTTGAGATGCAGCCAACGATTGATCAGCTTCTTGTGCCGCTAGTTCTGCTCCAGCTGTAGATACTTGTAAATTATTCATTGTATTTGTAAGACCAGTATCAGCACCTCTTGCCAGTTGACCAACACTAGTAGATCCAGCTGTGTAACCTTGACCTTGATATCCTTGAGCGTCTGCTAAATTAGCTAACTGAGCTTGAGTGGCTGGCCCTCTTTCAACAAGAGTCGCTTGGCCTGCTTGGCCTAAAGTACCTCCTTGAGCTTGAGATAACTGTCCTTGTTGAGTAGCACCTAATTCTCTAGCTTGAAGATCTCCATAAAAATCTCCAAATTCAAAATCTTTTAATCCTTGTTTAGCGCCTTCAAATTCTGTTCGCGCAGCTGATTCTTCTCTTCTTCTAGCTCGACCACCAAATAATGATCCAACTCCTTTAACTATACTTCCCATTAGTATTTCATTATTAATTCGTAAGACGGAGTTTCATCAACATGATATTCCGCTTGTTTATATTTATCTAATAACATACCTTCTTTTGCCCAAGCAAATGCGTATTTATAACCCATGTCTTCTGCAAAATCAGTTGTAAAATCTACTAAGAGTTGCAATGCATCACTTCTGTCTGTGTCTTGATAAGATTTATCACTAACTACTACAGCTGGAATCGCAGTCTTACTGTTTGTCATCCATAGCCACATGGCTGCAATAGGATCATCTCCTTTGCAAACCATAAAGCCACCTAAGCCTTGTCTTTTTTCTTCTTGTTCGTCACCTACTTTAAAAGAACCAGGTAACATATCACGAGGGAAGCCTTCGGCTTTATAAGCTTCCCACCACTTTGGTATTAAATCCCAATCGGATTCTTGTAATTTTCTTACTTGTAATTGCATATAATTTAATTTGATGAATTTACCGCTTCCGCGTTTAAAGCAAACAATTCTTTTTCTGTCGAAGCGTTTGCTATTGGTAGTGTTAATTTAATTGAAGCAAATGCACCTTTAATGCCACTTACTATTTTATTGTCTGTCTGTGTTAAAGTACCATTGACAACAATATAATTTGGTTCTGATGAACTTATCGGTGCGAAATACTTGCCTTCTTTTTCTTGAAAAGGAAATGTTACTATTGCTGCCATATCTATGCTAATTGAGTTACTACTATTGTTTTATCTGTTAAAGCTGGAATTATTCTTGTATTAGCACAACTAATAATAGCCTCTGCTGATCTTGTTGATGCAGTACCATTAACATCTGCTCCAATAGTAAAACTATCACCTGGAGCAACTACAGCTGTACCAACAACATTGTTAAACTTTAACCATCCAACACCATCACCAGTATCATCAGCACTAACAGTTATATTAACGTTCCATGTATTTGTTATTGTTATCGCTGTTCCAGCTGCTGCTATTTGTCGTGTAGCAGGTGGAACTCCCAAAGTTGCAACAGCCTGTCCTGAACCTGTTATAGTTGCAGTTGCTGTTGTATTAGCTGTAATAATTGGTAATTGTACATTTAACACTAAAATACCAAATTGATTACTCATTGCTTTAGTAACAGTAGTACCGTTAACATTATAAGCTGCAGTAAAAGATCCATTAACTAAAACTTTATCAGCATCAGCTGTATATGTTATAGTTGCAAACCTTTGTGTTGCTGCATCAAATGGTGATATTCTATAAGCAACACCTGTTCCAGGATTACCTATAGGTGTTATTATAGCACCTTGAGTACTAGCATGTACTGGTACTGGTGACCATGTTAATGTTGGTTTTTCAGTAGCAGTTCCAGTAACGGTTATAATACCAGCTGTAGCTGTTGCAGGAACAGTAACTGGAAGTTCATATCTAACGTTATCACCTATTCTTACATTTGTTAAAGTTCCAGGATTAGTGCTAGCTGGCATACCTGTTGAATTAACAATTATATTAGCATCATCAACATAATAATTAGTAAAAGCAGCTGTTGTAAATACAACATTACCTCCTCCAGCGGTATTAAACACTTGAGATGCAGGTGTTAATGCTGCATTAGATATAGTATCTACAGTGTTTACCGTTAATAAAGCAACAGTAAATGCTAAGCTAGCGCCCGTACCACTTATATTTAGAGTTTGAATACTATTACTTGTACCTACAGTGTGCTGAACTAAAAATACTAATTGATTTTCATTTGTTATAGTGCTTGGGTTAGTTACAATTAATGAGCTTGACCCAACAGGCGTTAATGTTATGTTGTTTACATTTGTAAATTCAAATTGTGAATTTAAAGGTTCAACAAATATAGCCCAAGAAACTAAATCTCCTTGTTTAGCTTGAACTGTATTAGCTCCATTAAAAACAGAATTATCTGCAGCACCTGTTAACTGTAGTGTTGTTGTAAAAGATGTTGCTAACACTGGTAATGTTCCTGAAGCACTTAGATCTGTTTCTATATACTCAAGTTCCCAACCAGTATCACCTTCGTAACTTAAGCTATTATATTGTTTTACAAGTGATGGAGCATCGTTAAATATAGGTATAACATAAGACTCTTGTGTTCCAGAATTATAAAAATTATTCCTAGTTACATTAGTACTATGATGTTCCCATAATTTACCACTATTAAAAGTATAATATGTATTGTTTAAAGATAAACCACCTTCTTGTTTATAACCTCTAAAACTTGTCCATCCACCTGATCTATCATCAAATGTTACTGTTAAATAACCATCTGATGCTGTTGCTGCGTTTGTATCTTCATTACTATCAAAGCCTTCACCTATAATAGTTAATTCATACATGCGACTATATTCATCATAAGATCCTATAACAGATGTAGATTGTTTTAATGCATCTCTAAAAAAGTCACCCATACCTACTTGAGATATTTCAGTTATACCATTTTGAGACAATCTTAATACAGTACCTCTATTTTTATCAGTAAAATATCTTGAAAAACCAAAACTTGCAAAAGACTGAGGATCGTTTGATATACCAAATTCACCAGCAAAAGCAGCTACTGTTCCTAAAAATTGTGTATTACTTGTTACAGGCACTGCACCACCTTCAGCTGAATATATAAAGTTTTTATCAATAGGTGATCTAGATACTTTATCTTCTTGAAATATTAATATCTGTGTATCATCAACAAACATTTTTTGTACAGAACCATTCAGTGGATCAAGAGAGATTGTTAGACCACCTTCAGATTCATTAAATTGATTTATGTAATTAATACCAGTCCTAGAGTTTAAAAGTCCACTAGAATGTATAAGAGTATTATTTCTTCTTTCTTGAGTAAAATTTTCTTGTACTACATAAGCTCTAACGCCTACATCAAAAAATGGTTCATTAAAACCTGCTTTAATTCTATTTATTTCAATATGATCATCACCAACTCCTCCTGGATCAAATGTTAATAATATACAATTAAAAAAACTTATATCTATAGCTGTTGTAATTGCACTTGACCCATCATCGTTTAAAACTCTACCTCCTGTAGATGTTTCATAAAATATATCTAATTCAGAACTAACAGGTTCTGTTTCAAAAACACATAAGCCAGTAGACACAGTGTTACCTGAATTATCTAAAGTAGTAACATTAGCATCACCTGATGGGTTTTGTATAGACTGTACTGAAGTTAAAGCTCCATATGGAGGTGTATAAACATTTCCACCAGCTAAATATTTAGGATAAACAGATACATTACATGGAGATATTGTAGCTGAAGTACTAGGAGGTATAGCAGCTGTTTGATCTCTAGGTATTTTATTTATACTATCACCAAAACGATTAACTGTATTAGCAGCGTCAATAGTTGATATCCAGTTGTAATATTCTTGTTCACGTTGTTTTACAACAACCCTATATGAATATGCCCAACTTGGTATTTGTGTTGTGTCTGTAAAGCTTATTCTTAATGCATTAAAAGCAGTTGCTGATGATGCATTACCATAACCTGGATCTATAAAAACAGTATCAGTACCAGAGCTAGATAATATAACAGGTGATTGTCTACCAAATTTATCAGCTAATACAATACCTACTTGATAAGTTCTTCTTGATTTAACAGACTGATTTTTTAAAGGACCAGTGCTTCCTGTATTTCTAGAATCTTGATCATTTGTTTTTGATACAGTAAAAGCTATATTTGGTATATCAAAGTTTTGTAAAAAGTTTCCATAAACTAATCTACCACCTGCAACTTCTTGTGCTTTAGCTTTAATAGGTACAGCATCATAAACTCTAGTAAGTTGATCACCTGGTAAAGTTCTAAACGGATCAGTTGAAGAATATGTAAAGTTTACAAAAGTTTCTGTTGTAACTTCTTGATCATCAACAACATATAAAGTACCTGATCCAGACTCTTTATATATTAATTCAACACTTGTAATACCATATCCGGTTGGCGTAGGTATTTGTAGTTGTACTTGATTTATTGCATTAACAAAAGTTTCTATTTCACCAAAATTTGATAATGAAGAACTTATTGTATCAGTTTCATTTAATCTTGAAAAAAGTATAGGTGAAAAAGGTGCTAATACACTATATTCACTATCTTCAAATTGCCATCTATATGAAAACCTAATAAGTTTATCTTCCATAAACGTAGAAGATATACTAGCTTCTCTAGTTGCAGCAACAATAGTTGGTGATTCATACGGCGTAAACTTAGCTACAGATATTAAATTATCTATATCACTAGCAGCTGTATAATAAGATGTATTATTTCTTGCAGTTACTACATTTATTTTTCTAGGATAATTTCTATTATCAGTCCAAAATAAAAGATCATCAACTATATTTATACCTGTTACAGGAAAGTTTTGATGTAAATTTAATTGTGTTGAAACTATTAATGCTGTAAGTTGTTTTGTTTTTTGATCATACTCAAATAAACCGTGTTGACCACTGTTTGTCTCATTGTATATTGAGTTTGTGGTAACAAGAAAATATATTTTTTCATTACCAGTATCAGCAACTTGACCTATACATTTACCATTAGCAAGTCCGCTTTGTGCTACTAATTCATTACCTAATAAATTTTCAACAGCACCAACATCTGAGCTTTCTGATTGCCCGATATTAATATTAAAACCTTCTCGATATTCACCGGCAGGTACTATTCTGTCATCCAGATCTCGGTTCATTTTACCGACATTGAATGTTCTTTTAATTTCTGGCATAGAAAATTATTAGTGTTTA
>Ga0181410_1000615_pt1 | contig 15693 bp, 14 predicted proteins | sample 33SPOviralmetaG_FD_130112 | JGI IMG/M metagenome (GOLD analysis project Ga0181410, IMG submission 130112) | Marine viral communities from the oligotrophic San Pedro Time Series (SPOT) site, San Pedro Channel, CA, USA - 33 SPOT_SRF_2012-06-20 | ecosystem: Environmental > Aquatic > Marine > Strait...
GCAATAAGTCTTCTTGTCCATGCGAAATGTTTATCGTTCTTTCCAGCGTTACGTGCATCAGCTACAAAGCTTGCATTAGCGTTGGCACGTTCCATGAGCATCTTGTTCTGCTCTTGTTTCATCTTCATGCTCTGTCCCCATATGGACATCACCCCACCTAGTACGGTGGAGCCAAGCATTGTTATTAGTTCTAGTGGGAGTCCAAACATTACTTATACTGTTCCTTTTTAATTGCTTTTGATATGTCCTCCAACCTATCTACTATTCCTCTACGATCTGATTTCTTACCTAGTCTTTTTGCTTCTTCATATTCATCATGGTCTAAAAACTCTAGAGCAGCTTCATCCCATCTTTCTTCATTTATTAATCTTACACTTCTGTGACCTACTTCAAAGTCTCCTCTAAAAACACCCTGAACTAATTCTATTTTAAGTTCATTACTAAGCTCGTCAAAGTTTGTAAAAAGTCTTTTCGCTGTTTCTACCTTTTCAGGAATAAGTTTTTCTTTTAAATGTTTTTCTGATTCTTTCTGTGTTGTCTTTTTTCCTAACTTAACAGTGCTGTCTGATTGTCCATAACCTATAGTTGGATGTCTATCTGTTTTAAATCTTATCTCCGCTTCAGGTATAAAACCCTCTAACTCAACTATTCTATCAACCAACGCTTTATCAAACTCTTCCTTTGTCATAACGCCTTGTCTAAAACTATTATAAAACTCTGCATCAGGATCAATAGCATCAGACATTATTCCACCAGATGAAGCATACTTATCGTCATCTACATCTTTATATGTTTTAGCTTTCTTGAGTGGTATCTCTATTCTAGCGCCAGCATCTATAACATTTTTATCTTCTATTTCACTATTGAGATCCAGTATAGCTTTAACAGTTGTGTTATTATCTTTAGCAATCTGAGACAGAGTATCACCATCTTTTATCAAGTAAGATTTTGAAGGTGTAGCATTGCCAAGAGCTAATCCTCTAGGTATACCTGTTAGTACATCTGGTGTAGTAGGCTGATCCATTGTAGGGGGAGCCATCAAACCTTTACGAGGATCTTGCATGTCAGGGTCTTGTGTTTGAGTAACCTGTGGGGCAGCTTCTCTTGTATCATCATAGCCACCAAACTGATATGTGTCTGCACTAAATTGATCAAACGGATCTTTGATACCTTGAGTTGTTACCTCAGTTACAGCAGGTATCTTAAACATAGATCTTTCATACACAGGTAAAGCAAATACGTTCTGTTCTGGTTCATCTACTTTAGCACCAGCATCCATAAAGTATTCATAGATCTTTCTATCAAGACTCTTTTCTTCTTTAGGCTTATCAGAACGTGAGCCTAAACCTTTAGTAATTACTTGAGGAACGTCATCATAAGTACTACCACTGGCAAAAGAAGTCTTAGCTTTCTTAGCTTTCTTAGCTTCTTGCTGTTGTGTTACACCACTAGCTCTACCGAATGCTTCTTGTTGAGCTTTAAATGTTTGTCGAGGATCATATGTTGCCATTGTTATACCTATATTAAGAGAATATTGAGTCCATTGCACGATCAGTAAGTTTACCAACAAAGGAACCAAGACCAGATTCAAATGCATCAGCACCCTTTCCGTCTGCACTAATTTTAGCTGTGGCTACTGCGTTATCTCTATCTGCTGCACTTTCTGCAGAACGCCAAGCCCAACCCATGATGTCTCTTTCCTGTTGTATTACAGCATCATATGCTGCTCTTGTCAAGTTATTAGAAGCCATAGCTGCATCACGATTAGCTTGATTGTTGGCTGCATTATCTGCAGTAGTTATTGACTGCGCCCATTGTGCATTAGCCTGTGCTATGACTAAATGATTGTTTGCATTAAACTGATCACGTGCATTCTGTAGTCCTGTATTGTATTGTCCTAATGCATTAGCTTCCCCTGCATTGAAACGTGCCATACCATTCATTTGTTCTGTGTTAAACTGTGACGCAGTGTTAGCCAAGTTAGCGAAGTACTGATCAGTCTGCATCTGTGATGTAGCATTGAATTGTTTAGATGCATTGTTAGCTGCAGTATCTGTGAACAAAGAGTTTACTATTGACTGTGACTGAAACATAGCATTCATCTGTTCATTGTCTAAGTTTGCCATGTCCATTTGTAAAAAGGTTTTAGCATTCTGTACTTGTGCTTGCTGTCTGTTGTTTAGATTAGCCATGTCCATTTGTGATAGTGTGGCTGCATCAGACATAACTTTAGCTTGTCTGTTATTTAGGTTAGCTAGGTCAACAGACTGTGCCATACGTGCATTCTCTAACGCTACCTGTTGATCTGCACTAAAGTTAATGTTAGCTATCTCAGATATACGTGCAGCATTCTTTACTTTAGTTTGAAAGTTCTGATCAAACTCCTGCCCCATAAACTTAGCACGTTGTTCTGCTTTAGCCATAGCCATTTGCTGCTTGTTAGCTGCGTCCATTTGCGCTATAGGTAGTGCTGACTCCATAGCAGCCTGTACTACAGCCATACCTGCCATACTTGATGATGACAATCCACGTGCAGCCATTGCTGCGTTAGCTGCTCTCATAGCTCCTGCAGCCCAAGGAGGTGTGTCCCCACCTTCAAAGTCCTGCATAAGATCACCAAGTTCATCCTGTACAGAAGCTGCTTTAGATAGGGCTAGAGTTTCTTCTACTTGCTTTTGGTCTACTGCACTACCATCTATCATTTGTTCTGGTGTTACCTGTAGATCAGCAGGAGCGTCTACCGTCTGTGCCTGTCCTAGTTGAGCAGCATCAAGATTTAAAGCAGATGCTTGCATAGGATCTTGTTGTGCAGGATCTATTAATGCTTGTTGACTAACGTTACCCTGTGCAGCTTGAGCTTGTCTAGCAGCATCTCCTACTGACGCAGCAGATTGTGAAGCATCCATAGTCTGAGCCTGTAAAGAATCAGGCATGTCTACTTGCTGCCCTGAGTCAGCTACCGTTTGTTGTGCTTGTTGTACCGCACCAAGTTGACCTGTACCTTCAGCTATGCCTGTACTATCTCCTTGATTAGCCTGTACATTAGCTGTTGTTACTGGCTTAGTAGGGTCTGTTTGTATTTGAGATGTAGCCTGACTACCTGTTAACACGTTAGGTTTTGCAGTATCTGCTGTAAGACTAGTAAATTCATTTTGTGGGCCGTCTGTGTTGTCAGTAGTAGTTTGAGTAGTACCCTGGGTCATAGATGCCTTTTGTGCATTCATGGCATTTACTTGTTGGCTATTACTATTGTCTGCAGGTCTACCAAATATATCTTGACCTAATCTTTCTGCTGCTGCTTTACCTCTATCTGCTACAGGTATTGTATGTAAAGGATCAGAAGCAGAAGTACCAAACTGATTTCCACCACTATTATTCCTTGCTACAGCAGCCTCATGTGTCTTTGCTGTCAGGTCTTTATATTCCTGTGTACCAAAAGCAGGACCACCAAACAACGCACCTAAAAAAGCTCCATGAACAGGCTTACCTTCCACCATCTGCATAGCTGCCATAGTATACTTACCCATCTTTGCAGCAGCAGCAGGGCTTGCAGCTAAGAACTTATTGATAGACTTTTCATCAGTAGGTCCATCATAACCTAAAGCTGGTAGTATCTTCTTTGTTAGTGTATCAGGTTTAAACCCTGCAAATTTATTAGCCATATTTTATTTCCCTATTTGCATCCACAATGATGCGGCAATGAATGTTATTACTGCTACTGTTGACATCTTAACCATAGTTGACCACACACCTTTACGTGTATCACGCCATGCTTCTAGTAAGTTACGCATCTCAGTTATATCTTTACGAGCATCATCATCATGTAGTCCTACCTCACGCAATGCTGCTTTAGCCCCACGTTGGGCTGCACGATCTAGTATATCTTCTAGCTCTTCTGGTGTAAGCATTTACTTTATCCAAATATCATATAGGTTACGCTTCTTGCAGAACTGCCTGACGTATTACACCAAGCGTAAACGTTTATAGCACTACCCCCACTATTTGTATAAGAGCCTGTTCCTAAGATAGTAGTTGAACCTTGATAGTTATCTCTCCAACTTACTGCCATGTTAGTTCCGTCAGATGACCAACCAGTTACTGTATGTCCTGCAGGTAAGGATATTGCAGTACTAAATCTATAAAGTGTTGATGTACTTGATGCACCACCTTGAGCATATCCCATAGCGTACAAGCTATCACCACCGCCACCACTAGCGGTAACAGAATCACTTATTGTTGTAGCTGTAGTACTGTCAAGACTTGATATATTCTGAAGCTGACCAGTTGTGTTTAAATGTTGAGTAGTGCCTACTATGATGCCCATTATGTTGATCCGTAAATTGTACCATTATTATTTAGTGTTATTGATGTTCCTGTTATAGCTGCTCCGCCAGATCCTGCTGTAGCTGCTGATAATCCATTTCCAGAAGGCACACTTCCACCTGAAGCACCCCATCCACCACCTGCTCCTCCAGTATTAAAGTTAACTGTACTACCACTTGATGTAGAGGAAGAAACTCCTCCTGCACCACCAGCATTTCCTGCACTCCCTCCAAAGCCTATGTTTGGTGTTGGACTAGCAAAGGGAGACACATATTGACCTCCGCTTCCTGGTAGCTTTCTTCCTCCACCAGAACCTCCCCCTGCTCCTCCTGCCCCAGCGTTAGTTGCTCCTGATCCAGTACCATTTTGATCTATACCACCACCAGGTTGACCTGCTCCAAATTCTCCTGATCCACCTGTACCACCACCTGCACCGCCACCTCCTCCAGATATATTACCAGTAGAAATTTCTATTGCAGCAGCGCCACCACCCCCTCCTCCTGCAATGTATGCACCAGAACTATTAGTAATAGTTACACCAGTAGAGGTTACAGATATAGCAGGACCACCATTGAAACCACTAGCAGGGGAACCAGAAGAACCTGCTCCCCCTTTACCTATAATGTAGCCATTGTTTACAACAGTACAAGGTATGTTTATTGTTAGTGCAGCAGTAGTAGTGTCATCAGACCAAAGCCATCCTCCTGAAGGTATAGTAAAAGTACCACCACCACTTATATAGTCTGATACTCTAATTTCTTGTAGTGCAAATAGTCCATTAGCTTTACTTGCACCATACCACTCAGAGAAAGACATCTGTGAACCAGATCCTTTAAATATTAAGTCTCTTATTTGAGATTCATTTATAGATGCTAAAGTACCTGTACTGCCACCACCCTCAACATGTATATCATTTAGACTTATTTGACCACTACTCTGGAGAGTCACTACTCACACTCACACTTTTTACATTTACACTGTTCTATTTCTGCTTTAAGTTCTTTTATTGCTTCTATAAGTAGGCCATGAAGCTGATCATAATTTACTGTTTTGTATTCTACTCCCTGTTCGCCTGTATGAAACGCTAATGACTTACTCTCTACAGCAGTCGGTAATACTTTTTCTACTTCCTGTGCAATTACACCTGCAACTTCTCTGCCATCTCTGTTATTGTATTTAAATGTATACCCATTAATTTTATCTACTTTATCTAATGCATTATCTATTTTTTGTATATTACTCTTTAATCTTTTATCAGAAGGTACGGTTGTTGAGTATGCAGTGACATTTCCATTTACAGAAAGATTCCCACTGTTGTCTAGTCTCATATCCTCGTTACCACCTACATTAAAAGACATACGTGAGCTACCATCATTGAAATGTATATGCTCATCATTATTTCCAACATATACATCTGTAGCAGCAGATAGTCTTTGATCACCTGCTACACTAAATGCTGTACCGTTTAAAGATAATCCAGTACTAGCTGTGTAAGTTGTATCAGTATCTGTTGAAGCAAAGTCTAACTTGTTAGTAGCATCATTATATGTTACAGATATGTTAGTTTCTGTATTACCAGATACCATTGCTCCTATAATATCTTGCACACCTTCGTCTTTTAAAGATACAGCACCTCCTGATACAGTAAAATCTGTAGTGTTAAAGGAGGCAATACCTTTATTTGTTGTGGTAGCATCCTCTCCAGAGATTGAACCAGCACTTATATCTATACCCTCACCTGCAGAGATAGCTGCTTGCGCTCTAGCATTGGTAAAGTATAGATTAGTCCCTTCTGATAAGTCTCCTGTGTCATGATTAGATAAACTAGATACAGTTCCTGTGACATTGCCTGTGACATTACCACTTAAATTACCTGTTACGTTTCCTGTTACCGCACCTGTTACAGGGCCAGTATGTGTACCTGCAGTATCGCCTGTGACATTTCCTGTGACATCACCAGTTAAGTCTCCAGTAACATTACCTGTAACATTACCTGTGACATCACCAGTTAAATTCCCAGTAACATCACCAGTTATACCAGCACTAGAACTTAAAGTTGTGAAGCTACCAGCAGCGGCAACAGTAGCGCCTATAGTTACACCATCAATAGTACCCCCATTAATGTCTGCTGTATCTGCTACTAAGCTATCTATGTTCGCTATACCATCAATGTATAAATCTTTCCATTGCTTGCTATTAGCACCTAAATCATATAGATTAGATTGATCTGGTACTATATTACTGTGTATATCTGCCCCAAAAGAAACACTGTCAGTAGAAGCATCACCGAATGTTAGGTTACCATTGATAACAGCGTTTCCTGTAACACTAAGATTGCCAGCAACATCTAGATCTGCAGAAGCTGTTACATTGCCTGTAAAGGTAGAAGTCTCATCAACAGTAAGTATATCTGTTCTTAGTGTTCCATCAAAGAAGCCATCCTTCCACTCAATCGTAGATGTACCAAAGTCATAGGTGTCATCTGTCTTAGGACGTACAACACTAGAGGTAACTACAAGGTCATTGGCTGGTCCCATGCTTTCTATGGGTGGTCCGTTACCTGCTGTACCATCATGACTGTGTCCAGTAGTACCGTTGAACGCTGCCTCAATAGCATTGTATTCTGAGTTAAAGTCTGCAGCATCTATAACTGCACCTGTAACTATATTAGCTGTTGCTTGTCTTGTATAACCTGCCATAATTATTGCCTATCATTTTCTCTGTATTGTAATACTGCTGTGTCTAATGTAAATGGTGGATTTGTATCGTTACTTGTTATTCTCATAGCAACTGTGTGAAACGAACCTATTAAGTTCTCATTGTATATTCTCTTTACCTTACTGCCAAACTTAGCAGCATTTGTACCTGTACCGCCATACAAGGAGGTAGCTGCTCCATATACAAAAATACCACCACCTCCAGACAGAGATCCTATTTCAATTTCATTTGGTTGTAGTATCCTAGTATCGTCACCTGAGTCGAGGTTAAATAGTAACCTAAACTTTAAACTCATTTGGCCTGTAGGATCTGCATATAAACTTAACTTGTATGCTGTCTTCCTTTTCTCTGAATCTGTAATTGGCATATATGGTGTCTCTAGTATAGTCTCTATGTTATCACCATCAAATGCATTAGTTTTCTCTAGCTCATAAACATAACCATCTTCATTGGCAAACATAATAGCTTCGGCTGTTCCAGCATAAATACTATCTGCTATATAAGCTTTGATTCCTTTTGTAGAGGACCACTCAATACCACCTGCACCTTGAGCCTGAAACTTTGTAGCTACTAAACCCTGTGCAACTTCATCATCTATAGATTCTACGTATGCAAATATTCTGTACTGACCCTTTTCTCTAAGTATAAGAGAAGAGTAGATAGGAGTAGATCTTAGAAAATCATCTGAATCTTTATTTATTTTATCAGATGCAACATCTAAGCCAAAGTCACCTATACGATCTGTAGCACTCAATAACCTAATACCATCAGGGGACAAGTACATAATGTCACCACCAAATTCTTGTATGGTGTCTGCGTTTATACAACCGATCTTATTTGTAATTGGTGTTATCTGAAAATCAGAAGATGTACTACCTGTTAATCTCTTTATACTATCATTGGTAAATATAATTAGCTGATCACGGAACACAACCAGACCAGTCACATCGTTACCAACAAACAAGCTACCAGCACCAGCGCCTGTAGAAAAGTTATCCACTGAGTTGGGTGCTGTAAAATATATCTGGCTACCCTTTGCGTAAAAAGTTGTTTCTTTAAATACAACAACTAATTCTGCACCTTGAACGTCTGTATTTATGTTAGGACTAGATGCAGTAAGAAATGACATACTATTGCCATTTGTGTTATATATGCCTGGATAATCCTGTCCATCAACAAATACAACCTGATCATCACCAGAAAAGTTAAACATAGCTTTCTTAGCTTTGCCGCCACCTGTGTCTGCAGTAGTAGCTATGTGTGTCCAAGTAGTACCTGTACCAAAATAATAAGCAGTATGATTTATATCCCCTGCTGATAACGTACCTATTGCATCAATAGCAGCTTGATTAACTTTACGTGCAACTACAACACGTCCTCCTGATACAACATGCATAGCTTCAATTTTACCATAACCAGGAACTTGTGTAGTGCTAAATTTTTCATAGCCTCTTATCTTAGTATAACCACCCTGTCTGTCTGCCTCCATATTCTGTAATATAGTAGCAGAACCAATAGCATTTAAACCCTGCTGTAAGGGTGACATGTTAGAGATTAAACCACCTTTAAACTCTACAGGAAAAGTATTCCATTGTGTTGGCATTAGAAATGTACTCTTGTGTCACGTATGTAATCCATACGATTTATATTTAAGCTTCTTAAGTACTTTATACCATCTTGAAACTTTCTATTAGATATGTCTGCCATCTGTGTATCTCCACGAAACTGGTAAACATAATACATAGCCCCATCAATAATACAAAACCTATACTGTTCTGGAAGTGACGGTACGTCTGATGCAATCTCTAAGTCATACCCTGTTCTATAGTATTCGTATACTAACTCATATGCTTTGTCTGGATTAGGGTAGCATATAAGTTCTCTGCTAGGTGTCCTTACAATATGAGTAGGTGTGGATCTATTACTTGTGCCTGTATTGTATTCTGAGTCTGCATAATTTTCTATCCACTCTTCATAAGACATATTCTTTAACTTAATAGTTCCTATATTAAGAGTATCATCTCTTTTAATACGAAAGCTATTCATGTCTATGGTCTTGGCATCATTAGGGTAGGAGTACCTAACAGTACCTGGTGCAAGAAATTCACTTTCCTCTACATGGTTCCAGGGCCATTGAAACTCTTCTTGATTAATATGTCTGACTGCTGCATTAACAGCATCTTTAGCAAAAGAAAAGTACCCTGTTGCTGTAGGAAAAGTATCAAGTGTTAACTCCACCTCATTAAGTCTGTTGTTAACATCATTAGTTAAACCTATAAAATCATATGCCATATTACTTCTCTTTTATTCTCAACTGGATAGATCTTTCATATGTAAGACCGTCACCTGTTGTTATGGAGCAACTTGTAGTATAAGTCTTGTTTACTGTCCCAAGTGCGAAACGTGCAGTAACTACTTTATCAGACAAAGTAGATGCAATAAACTGTAAGTTATCTACAATTTGAGAGTTTGAAACAGGTACTTTAGTACCACTAGCATCCTTTATTGACCAACTAGCCCCAGCTAAAGTAGTCTCTGGTATAAACCTTGACCAGTCTACACTAAAGTCTACTGTCTCATCAGGGTCTTTATCAGGCCATTTGTAAGCCATTGCGTATTCCTTAGTTTGTTATGAATATTGTTCTTGGTAAATCTCTATAAGGCTCTATTGTAACCTTAAAATTTTGTGCTGGAATAAAGACAGTACTATGTCTAGAGTTTGTATCTATAGCCTCAACAAAGACGGTAAAATTTTCTTCTGGTATAACTACCGTACTAGGAACCTGATTGACATTATCAGGTAGAATAACTACAGTTCTTGCTTTAGTGTATACTAACTGTCCAGCAAATTGTTGGTAGTCAAATATAACAGCAGTAGGTTCTTCTATCTTTACACTAAATAAAGCAAAGACAGGAGGAGGAAAAGCAGTACCTTCTAATACTAACGGAGGTAGATCTTCAGCAGTACCTGAAGAAGTTACACTACTTAATGTTATACTTGATTTTGCTTGAAAGTCAAGAGTAGAATTGACTAAAGTAGAAATTATTGTATTTAATACAAGATTTACTTTACCATTAGCTGTTATACTATTCAAACTAGTGGCAATGTCTACCGAAGCTAGATTTACATTAGTTACTCCTATAGGTGTAATATCACCTACAGAACCTATTGCAACAACTCTGTCTATTGTTTGTGGGTTATCATCTGAAGGAGCGACATTACCTGCAAACAACAGAGAAGAAACACTATCTAGTGTTAGATTAGCAATACCAGATGCAGTAACAATACCAGTAGAAGTAGTAGAAGTTACTCCTGTTACATTTTTACTAATATTAAAAGTTATACCAGTACCTGCAGATACCGAACTAGACACACCAGTTACAGATATTGCAGAATCTACAGAGAGTCCAAGAGCATTTACTGTAGTAGTGCTAACAGCAGATGCAATAGGAAAGTTATTTACAGTGGATAAAGATAGAGCATTAGTAGTTGTAGTAGATGTTGTAGCAGCTAACGTAATGCTAGCATTTACAACAGTACCACTTTCACCTACCGTCCAAGATGCAACTGGATAATGCCCAAACATCTACCTAATCCTTATGTTCTAGCATCTACCCAAGCTGTAACCATAGCAGACACTTCTGCGTTGGTCATGTCTGTATCATCTTCTTTCTTAAAAGCACTAGCACTGTGCATTGCTAATACCTTTGTGTCTAACTCAGCAGCAGTTAATACTGTAACTGTGCTTGGTATATGCCACTCAGGATTATCACGTGTCCAACCTATGTATCTGTTACCAGTAACAAAGTAACCACCGTCCTCTACCCAGTCAGGACATTTCATTCCACCAGGAGACATCTCTAGTTTGTATTCAAGTATCATCTTTGCTTTCCTCTTTCTCTAATCTTAGCATGTACTCAGGGTTTATGAAGTCTGCTTTACCAAATATTCTTTCGGCTGTCTTGTCAGCATTCTTATAATATTTATTTGCCATTTGATCTAGAAACTCTTCCAAATCATTAGAATGTGGAAGTATTTGTTGCTTTATACGGTCTGCTGTATACTGAAGGTAACCAGATACTTCAGTCATAGCTACCTGTGGGTGTACACCATACTGCTGCATGTATTCTATAGTAGCCGTTGAAGCTCTGCCACCATCCATAAGGTTACGATACATAAGCTCAAAGCCACGTCTTACATGGTGTCTCTTCTCTTCTCTTTCAAATGCTTCTTCATCCCACACATCAATACTAAAGTTTTCTTTTATGTTTTCGTAGCTATCTATAAGTACAGCAATATCTTTTATAGATCCATTTATTTTGTTCTCCATCATGACAAGACCATGACGTGCAGCCTTTAGCTCTGCTTCAGACACAACATCATCTTCGCCCTCTAGCTCTAGTATCTTGACACGCTGCTTGGCATGACCTACCTGTGCTTCTGACAAAGCCATCTTACGCTTCTCAACTTCAGCAGTAATCTGTCGTAGCATACGGTATGGTGAGTGACCATTAAGCATAGTCAATGTCATCATAGACAAAGTTGTTTGTGAGTTGTTACGATCAAAAGCTCTAGTAGCTTTGTCTATCTCTGGTAACTTCTCTGCTACTCTAGCTGCAGCTACTTGATTTATATTCTCAGATGCTTCTATAGGCAGTGAGAATGTTATAGGCTTGGTTACTACGTTTGATTTAGTCATATGCTATCCTTATGTTTTAGTTTTTTATTATAGCAAATAAATAAGTTTTGTCAATCATGATGCTGCTCCTGAAACAGACTCTATATATTGACCCTCTGTTAGCATGTCCCCATAATCAGTTGCGTTCGCTGCGGTTTGAACTGTAACCTTATCTATAACGCCACATACATTGCTAGGTACGTTCACTGGTCTTCCACCTACTATAGTAGCATATGTTCCGTCTGATGCAACCCCACACCTAGATCGTGCCACAGTTAGATCCCCAAAGTCTGCTGAGTTTGATGCTGTTTGAGTTGTTACATAACTTATAACATTTGTTCGAGTATTTCCTGCTGCTGCTGTGTCACCACCGCATATTAAACCCCTTGTAGCATCAGAACACGCTCCATGTTGCTTTCCGTTGAGGTGATCTCCAAAATCTGTAGAGTTACCTAGAGTCTGAGTCGTTACATACTCCATAATTGCTGTAGCTACATTAAAATTTCCATCATTAAAAACACTGCGAGTTGCGTCATTAAAAGCAGAACCCTCATCTATAAGTCCAGTAGATAGGTCACCAAAGTCTGTTCCGTTACCTGTAGTAGCTATAGTTATGTACTCTATAACATCAATGTTTAGCTGCGCATTGCTGAACCCAGCAGCGATAAGCCCTCTTGTACCATCTGAAGTTGCCATCACTTTGTTTTTTACTGCTGTCAGATCACCAAAATCTGTGGCATTGCCAGTGGTAGATGTAGTAATGTATTGCATGACATTAGTCTCAGATCCTGCGGTATTCGTCATCCCTCCCGAAAATACACCTCTACTACCATTTCCACATGCTGCACCTCTATACGTAGAACCAAGCGTATCACCAAAATCTGTGGCATTCCCTGCAGTTGTAATGCTTTGATACTCTATTTTATTACTCCAACCTGAATCGTAGCCAATGGAGTAAACGTGCCTGTCACCGCCCCAAGCTATACTTGAAGTAGAACCACCAGAGCCACCAGAGCTAGATGACCCATAACTAAACTCAGCTACACCATAAGAGCCAGATAATACATCTGAACCAGAGGCTGAAGGATAGAGTTCTTGTAAGCCTATATAGACCTTTTGTTCACTTTCATTAACATAGAAAGACCTAATTCTTTCAGTCAATTTCCAGTTAGGGCTTACTGCATCCTCTCCTAACCTTATAGTTTTAACATGTGTCATGTTACTTTTGCTAATATCCCAAGCAACACTAGTTTCAAAAACAAATAGATCACAAGCTGTAACAGTGTTGCTTTGTGCGTCTGTATAGTCTTTCCTACCATCAACCCATATTTTAGTACCGTCATCAGAGAACCAAAAGTCTACATATTGAGCAGCACCACTGGTGTCATATCTGGTAGGATCTATATTATTTTCAATCTCATACCCAAAGTCAAAACAAGATAAAGCTCCACTACTAGTAACGTCTATAGTGCTTGGGTCATAGGCAGTTGTAACGTTAAAGATTAACATCTTTCCACCAACACCTCCAGTATTTATTTCATACCAAACAAATTTATTACCACTATCTATCCACTTAGATCTGTAATCATAACCAGAACTAGTAAAATTATTACGATGGGAGGTGTCTTTTATTCCGTTCCATATATTGTTAAGTGTAGTAGTAGTAAAAGTTCTATCTACTGCTGGCGTTGTGCTACTAGCTGAAAGAATATCGTATGCAGTATTTAAATTCCAACCTCTTAGTCTATGATAACTAGCGGTATGAACCGTACTTAATATTGCTGTTCCGTTTGAATTAAAATCTAAAGATGCAGCATCCCACATGATATCAAAAGGTTCATCATTAGTAGCGCCAGATAGGTTAGAAAAACTTTTATTTTGATCTATAGTAGCTGTACTGATATCCCAAGCAGTAGACAAATCATAATATACAGCATCTCTTTGATGACCCAATACATGCAGTTTTGTACCATCTGCACTAAATCTAATATTCTGTGTCAATACATTATTAGATGTTCCAGAAACAGGAACTGTTGCTAGGTATGAGTCATAATCAAAACTGAAAGTTGTAGGATCAGCAGTAGTACTACTAGCAGTACCTATTACAGTCTGCCACACTCCGTTAGCATATACTTTGTACTCACTAGCAGTTTCGCTCCACCATGTATCACCATTACTAGGGCTGCTTGGCTCTGTGTCACTCTCTGTGTGAATGAAACCTGAGATACCACTGTCAGCACCTGCAATGTTAAACCCATTGGTGAAGCTAGGAGACTGTGTCCCTGTTGCACCTGTTATCTTTGTTAATCCTTCAACCTTACTCATGATGCTGCTCCTGAAGCTGCGCCGCCATAATATCTACCCACTGTCAGGTCACCAAAATCTGTAGCGTTACCTGGAGTTGATATGTTTATATAATCAATTACATTACTTATAGGACTAACACCACCTGCTATAGTCATACGTGTGCCATTTGAATTACACATTGTACTACCTCTAGTTACTGATAAATCGCCAAAATCTGCAGAGTTACCAGGTGTATCTTGTGTTATATATTCTAAAGTATTCAGTTCTGTTGCGTTATTACCAGATGACACATATGTTCTTGATAAATGCATTACTATTCTTGTAGCATCTCCTGCGCCATCAGGTTCATTTGAATCAACTGATAGATCTCCAAAATCAGTAGCACTATCCAATGTTTGAACTGTTACATATTCTATATTACTAAAACCAGCAGTAATCATACTACCAAATCCAAAATTTCTTGTTGGTCCTGATGCGGCCCCAGTTTCACGAGTATCGTATGTTGCATTACCAAAGTCAGTTGCATTACCTGTAGTTGCTATGGTTATGTACTCAATTCCATTACTATTGTTTCTACCATGCCAGATGAGTCCTCTAGTTGAGTCAGATGAACTTGCTGTATCCATAGTAATGTTATTTAAATCACCAAAATCTACAGAATTACCAGGGGTAGCAAAGGTTATGTAATGTAATTCATTTGTTTGACTACCAGCAAGCGCACCACCATGAAATACTCCCCTAGACCCATTGGAAGCACCACCACTCATAAACCTAGTTGTGCCTGAAGTATAGTCACCAAAATCTGTAGCATTGCCTGGTGTTGATATATCTATATAATCAATTACATTACTATAGCTACCAGTAGACGGTCTTCCACACCAATGAACTCCTCTATCACCGTACATATTAAGACTAACACTACCACCAGAGCCACCAGAGCCACCAGTACCTAACTCTCTAAACTGTTGATCTATATATCTGTAGAGTTTATCATTAGCACTGTCCCACCAAAGATCTCCTGTTTCAGCATCAACAGGCTCTGTTTCACTAGAGGTGTAGGCTTGTTCTACATCAACACCACCTACCTTAAACTTGTTAGGCATGTCGATAGCACTAGTAGCAGTCTCATGTTCTATTGTGTTTACTTTTAAAGTACTCATAATGGTCCCTATGCTATAGCTAGAAATATTGTATTGTCAATGTCAAATATCCCAGCCCCAGAAGAAAGTTGAGCGCAGAGTCTTATAATCTCGCCTCCACTAAAATTATAAGCAGGACTTCTCATAGTGTATTCATCATATACTGAAACTCCACTAGTCTCGCAATACAAATAATTCGTGCCTAAAGATTGAGCAACTTGGAATATTGTTGAACTATTTGGTGCTGGTAGTGTCAGACTGTTTTTGTAGGAAGTGGATATGCCATCTCTCATACCAGTATAAGTAGAACCTGTACCACTAGCTCTATTAAATCTCCTAGAGCTAGAGCCTTGAGATACATTAGTGTAGCTTGCACTAGTAGCTGTACTTATAGGAGCAAAACCTATAGCACTACTGTTTCTTATTCTAGCAGTTACTGTCTCATAACTTTCTGTACCTGTAGAGAATATATCACGCCTGAGTACGGAATTACCAGCAGAGTTAAGTATTTGAAGACCTGCAAAGCA
>Ga0181410_1000617_pt1 | contig 15676 bp, 13 predicted proteins | sample 33SPOviralmetaG_FD_130112 | JGI IMG/M metagenome (GOLD analysis project Ga0181410, IMG submission 130112) | Marine viral communities from the oligotrophic San Pedro Time Series (SPOT) site, San Pedro Channel, CA, USA - 33 SPOT_SRF_2012-06-20 | ecosystem: Environmental > Aquatic > Marine > Strait...
AGACTTGTCTTTCAAACCACAGGACACTCTATGCTTAGAAAACACATTGATAAAAAGTATATCAAAGATGTATTACACATTCAAAATGATACAAAAAACATTAATGTTATCGGTAATGAACCTTATTTCTATGATAGTAATATTTCATCTTGGTATTAATTACTTCTTACCTTTCTTCTTCTGCTTCATATCAAAGACATCTTTAGCCTTTACTTTACCATCTTTCTTAGTTGATGTAGGCATATCATACGGTGACTTGTTAGTCGCACAGTGTATATCTCCCGAACATTTTATTTTTGTTTTCTTTTTCTTTGCTGAATACATTTATTTTTAATTTTATTTATATTATTTTAATATAACTCTAATTATAAAAATGTCGCTTATATTTACCAGTAACACTCAGGATGACTACAAGGACACTGATAGTGAAGGTCGCACTCTTACTTCTACCATAGGGATTGAACGTCCTGCTGATTATCAAAATCACTTGACATCCCCACTTGAAGTCAAACCTAACTCTCAAATCGCAGTTCAGTCTGTTAAAATTGAAAGGGAACAAACTTATGAAATCACAGATACACTTAATATGCTATATTATTTTGGTGAGCCACTTGGAACTACTCTTAAATTGGAAGATGTCACTAAACGACCAAACCTTATTTCTATACCAAGAGGTGTATATGATAGAAGTGAGTTTGCTACTCAGTTACAAACTGAAATGAATAATATGAATACTGTGCCTATGGTTCATAATAACTTTAGAGTTAATGCTTCTTTAGCAGACGGTGCGTTCAAGGGTTTTAAAATATCAGCAAGTCAAAATGGAACTACTTACACTGACCGTGCTTCTACGATTGCTAGTGAATTACCGGATGTATTTGTTGCTATTGGTTCTACTCCTACAAGTGATAACTTTACTTTAGCAGGTGGTGTCTTTACAAGAACTGGTGCTTCAGGAACTATCCTTGATGAATTATGTTGTGGTATTGCGACTGATTATCCACTCGCTATGGGTGAAAATGCTTGTATGACGGTTGATTTACGTGGAGCATCATATTATGATGGGGTTACTAAGACAAATCTTAACTCTTCTTGGGCGATTGGATTAACAAGACCTACTATTCAATTAAATAATGATAATACAATAGGTAAAAGTCATGGTAATGCTCCTATTGATTTTAACAGGCAAAAGACAGCAGTTAATCCACACTTTTTTGATTATGTTGCTATCTTTGATGCTGAAGACGGTTCAGCAGGGGCAGGTTCATTATCACTTTATACAGCAAATTATCTTAAAGATGATAAAGGTAATGCCATAGCAGAATCATATAAAATGCGTGAAATCATGTATTCTGGTGGAGCAGGTCAAATAACCAGTGATATCACTAATGCTTCTATTAATGCTACAGGTGAATATCAAACATTAGAATGGTCGTTTGTAGGTGAAGAAGTCCAACTATCACTTAAGAAGGCAGATGGGTCACGAACAAAATTAATTGGTAGTGACCTTACTGTTAATGCTTCAAGAGTATTCAAACCAACTACTGATTTTACAGGGACTTTATATCCTAAAATATGTCTCAGTCAGGGTTCAGTTCAAATTACAAATTATGATACTTACTCTGCTACTAATGTAACTTATAGATATCCAAGTTACAATGGATACGACCCTACTGATATGAGCGGGGGGACTTATACCGTGGGTGATAGTCCTTATGCTAATTTTATTGGGAGGTCTAAACTTATGCGTAGTGATGGTCTTAGGGGTGATACTACTGTTCTTGGTCTCAAACCTTCGTGGGGTGAAAGAACGGCTGGGAGGGTCACTAGTTTCATTTTTAAACCTGATTATGCTTTCGGACAAATGTTACCTGAAGACTTTGAAACTTCTACAGAAACACTTGACTTTGCTGGTAATAATGCGAATGGTGGAGTTGAATACGACCACTTGTTAGTCTTAACTGATACAGAACCACCGGATTCACAAGACAAAGGTGTCGGTAACTATTACAGTGATATGTGTAATATTGGTAGATATATCGGGTGGAGTGACCTTAGTATAATAACTGAGGCAGAAGGCACAGTCACCGCTAGTAATTTAGTCGTTTGGACGAGTCCTGATGTGCCTGAATTCAAAGTCAATTCAGCATTTGTTAGAATTTCAAATCTTAATCATAGAACTTATAACTCTTGTAAAAACAGTATCAGTAAGATGTTATACCATGTGCCACGCTTCACTAATGACGGTAGGCAGTTCGGTGACTTGTTCTGGGAAGTAGGTGAAAAGACTTACGTTGATTTAAACAATACTGAATCATTTATGCTTAATCAGTTACAAGTCCAAATCGTAGATAAGAATGAAAGAGTCGTAGATGATTTAGTGGGCGACACCATTGTTGTCTTTCATATTAAGCAAAAGTAAAGTGGTGCTAAAAGTAGTAATATTATTGTAATTTGAGATATCTACCAAGCATATCCATAGGTATATAATTTTCTACGATAGGTTTATAAATTATTATTAAAACGTATAATAATAGCACTTTCCGCACCATCTATTTTTGTAATTATTCTATTGTAATATTTATCTTGTATTAATACAAAATGAAGTTTGTAATACCATCCTATAAAAGACCATACATCTTTAGAGACTATACTTTGAAGTTCTTATCCAAACATGGTGTCCGCCTAGATGATATCTATGTAATAGTTAGAGATGATGACCCACTACAAGATTATTATTTGAAAAGTTGTCATGTTATTAAGACTAATGTAAAAGGCATAGGCATGACTCATAACTTTATCACTGAATACTTTGATGAAGGTGAATTCATTGTTGAAATAGATGATGACTTAGAAGAGTTATGTGACAATGAGCGGAAGCCAATTACAGACTTCTTATCAATTGTTAATGATATGAAAGAACGTATGACTGAAAATAATATATCGTATGGTGGAACGTATCAAGTTGTTAATCCAATGTTTATGAGTCAGTGTAGTCATTATACTAATGACCTTAGATATATGCTCGGTTGCTTACGCTTTAGATTTATAAGAAAAGATATCATTTTACAGACTAACTATGCTGAAGACTTTGAAAACTGTATCCAACATTATATTAGAGATGGTGCTATACTAAAAAACAATTGGATTGCTCCTAAAACAAAGAACTATCAAGATGGTGGTTGTAAAAGTGACGGTAGAGATAATGAAACTGAAAAAGATGATAAAGAACATCTTGCTAACCAGTATCCTACTATGTGTAAGTTGTTTCAGCGTAAAAACGGTATATGGGATTTACGACTCAAAGATAGAAAAATCAATAATTTAAAGGACTAATTAGAACTTTTAGAATTATTTTTACACTAAAATATTCTATTATTATGTATAAACACTATGGAATCGCACTTTGATATAACCCCTGCTGAGCCTGCTGTAAAAGAAGTCATTGAAGTTGAAGAAAGAACACTGGATGGAACTGAAGTCCCACCTGACCCTTATGATGATGAGACTACTGAAGATGTTGTTGTTGAAGAGCGTGAAGAAATTGGTGCTGATGATGAAGATAACTTGGAAGAACTTATGGTTGAAAAGAAACCTAAACTAACAAATGATGAAGTCTTTGCTCCTACAATTGCCCCTATTAAGAAACCACGCAAGAAGCGAAAACCTATGACACAGGAGCAACTTGATAAACTAGCATTAGCACGTGAAAAGGCAAATGCTGTAAGAGCACAAAAGAAAAAAGAAAAACAACAGTTAGAACTTCTCAAATCTAAAGTTGCTAAAAAGCGTAAGGCAAAACAAGAACAAGAAATATTAGCAGAGTTAAGTGATGATGATATCCCTGAACCAATGAAAGTTAAGAAAGTTGCCCCTGTTAAACAACAACCAGCATTCACAGCAGAGCAAATAGCTAATGCTGTTGCTTCAGGTGTTGAAACTTATGATAGAAAGCGTAAAGCAGAAAAGAAAGTTAAACGTGAAAGACAAGCAGTAGAACAGCAAACTGCTGATGTTAGAATGAAAGTTCAAAGAGCGGTCAGTGTGAATCCGTGGGATCAGTTTTTAATGTAAATACAATGATGTTATCATTTTTTTAATGTAAATTATAAATTTAAAATTATTTTATTTATTAATATAAACATGGATAAGTTCTCAAAGATACCTACTATATTGCCAGTGAAACCACCTGAACCAAGACCTACTAAAATGAACCCACCTCACCCTCACTTACCTAATGTTGAAGGTGAAGGCGGTGGTTCATTATTATTATTAATATCTCCTGTAAGAACTGGTAAAAGCACTCTTATCAGTAATATGCTCCTACGTGAAGACTTTTATGACGCTCAGGAGAGATTTGATGCTGTGAATATAATTTCAAACACAATCGCGAACGATGTTACGAGTCGTTATCTTAGAAAAGCATTTGAAGGCAATTGTCATGATTTTTATAGCGATGATATAGTCAATGGTATTGTTGAAAGTCAAAAGAAGTTTAAAAAAGAAGACCAACCAGAAATAGCTATTGTCCTTGATGATTGCCTCGGTTCAATCAAACAAAATTCTATGATTAATCATCTCGCGTCTCGTTATCGTCATTTCAATATCAAATTGCTCGTGATATCGTCACAAAAATTTACTGGTTCAGTTAGTCCAATCATTAGGGCAAATGCTACAGATGTGATTATTGGGAGTCCCTTTCCAAATCAAAAAGAGTTAGAGCGTATAGCAGAAGAGTATGGTGACTTATTTGGTGGAGCAAAGAACTGGGTGAAATTGTATCGTAAAGCAACTCCTAATAAATATGACTTCTGTTACATGGACTTACAAGAAAACCCACCACTCATGTATCATAACTTTGAAAAATTAATAGCAAGGGGTGGAGCAGGTGATGATACAGAAGTTAGTTCTGCTGAAGAAACAGATACAGACGATGAATAATTTTAATTTATTTATTATTTATTTTTATGTTACATTCATTTATAAAATGGATACTTACTCTGTGAATAGTGCTGTAAGCGTTGGTAATGAAGTCGGTAAAGAAGCATACAGTCAAAACCAGTTCAGGATTACACAAAATGCTCTAACTATAGAATCAGCACATAACACCGTAGAAGCAGATAAAAAACAACAAACAAGCGATATAGAAGTAAAAAGTGCTACAGATACACTATCTGCTGGTGAGATGCCTTCTGCTCTCATGGCAATAAAATCTAAGGGATTAGGTGGATTAGCAGGTGAAACTGCTGAAAATTTCAGGACTGCTGGTAATTCTATTTTGAATACAGTAAAACCACCACCACCACCAGTCACACCAGCAGTAGGTGACGTTGTAGATTTAGGAGCAAAACCTGCTCTAACTACAGCGGACGTTGGTATTACTACAGCAGATGATGTTAGTAGGGGCATGGCAGAAGGTCTAAATGTTGGTAATAAAGCATTTAGTTCAGTTGCTGAAGCGGGTTCATTATCTAAATTTATGTTGAATAGAGTTGGTGGTATTACATCTTCAGTTGGTTTAGAAGTCGGTGGCAAAGCACTAGGGGGACTTGGTGCTGGTATATCTGCTGAAGGTGATATCTCAAATCTAGTTGAAACAGGTAAAGTATTCAAACCAAATGAAAGTGCTATGAGTGAAGTGGGTAATGTTGCTTCTATTGCTGGTGGTCTGTTAGATATGGCATCTATTGCTGTCCCTGTATTAGCACCCTTAGCACTTGCTACTAATATATTCTCAGCGGTAACATCTACTGTTGGTGCGGTAGAAGATGATAAAAACCAAATAGCAACTGATAGCAAACCACCACAACAAAATACATTATCTATTCATCCAGCATGGGCTTCTGTTGGCATGGTTGCTTCAGTTCATTCTCAACCTTCTGTAAATTAAATGATATCTTTTAAAATTTTTTTTATTTTTATTTTTTAATGTATGTCATATCATAAAATATGCCAGTTGAAAGTTTTTGGGAGTCTAAGGATTTAATACCTGTAAGTCAAAAAAAGATATCTGTTCCTGCCGAGTTTGGTTTAAACTACTCCGCAGGACAGAAGATACAAATAACTGTTCCACCTTCTATTGATTTCTTCCAACCGAAAGAAACTTATTTGAAGTTTGATGTTGAAATTGCTGGTGACACCGCTGAAGAAACTGCTGGTCGTCGCCGTCTTATGTTAGACGCAGAGACGGGAGGGCAGGTTTTAATACGCGACCTACGTATCTATTCTGGTGGGGCGGGGAGAATTTTGTTAGAAGAATACCAAAATTACAATGTATGGACTGCTCTAAAGTATGATTATGAAACAAATGATAATATTAAAAAGAAGCGTGCTTTAACTGAAGGTTGCCAAGTATATGACCCTTCTTGCCGTTCTACCCATGGCACTAAAAAGAGTGAAGCAAACTCCTGCCGTCATAATGCTTACTTTGACAATCCTGCTGTAAGACTAACCACTGACTCTGCTTCGCACACTGATGATGTAAGGCAGAAGGTTAAGTGTCTATTGCCCCTTAATACAGGGATATTTCAAAGTGAGCGTGTGTTCCCAAATATGCTAACTGAAGGTTTAGTTATAGAAATAATTTTAGAAGAAGGGACTAACGTTTTTAGGCAGTTAGATACTACTTTAGCAAGTCGTGAAGTAATGAGTTGCCCTGTATTCCAGAGTGTTACTGGTTCTGCGTGTAATACTACGGGTAAGGTTGCTTCTGCTGTCACAGGGACAAATGGTTCATTTACTTCCTTTTATCTTCGCAGGGACAATCAGCAGGGTGCTGGTAATGTTGTAGGTAATTGTCCTTTCGTTGTAGGACAAAGCGTAGTCTTGGTAGATGTTGATAATAGTGATACTGTCCTTGCTTCTGGATATGGTGCTGGAGCAAATGGTTCGCAAGTTCAAATCACAGAAATTAAACATGATACAACAACAACTCCGGATATGCTTAAGATTACTGTAAATGCTTCTATGAAGAGTATTAGTGGTGCTGATATCTTAAAAAATGATGCTGTATTAGCACAAGACCCCCGCACAACTGGCTACACTCCCAGTTACACAATCACGGATACAGAGTTAATCCTTCAGCAGGTTATGATGCCACAGGGTTTCAAAGCAAGGATGATGAGTATGTTAAAAGAAGGTGGCACACTGAATTATGATTTCTTATCTCACACCAATTATAAATTTTCACAGTTAGCAGGTGACTTAGTCAGTAATATTCGCTTGCCTGTAAATGAGTCACGTGCCAAGTCAATTTTTATGATCCCCACAGACGCTTCTTCCTATACTAAAGAACAAGCAATGAATGCTTCTGGCACTTACATGATTGAATACTCAGGTGCTGATGATGGTTATTTAGCAGATATTAAAATTAAATCAACTCGCACTGGATTAGTAGGAGTCGCAGATAGACTTAATAACTACCAGATTTTATATGATGGCAAACTAAATCCTACACGTCCTGTGTCCTGCTCCCGAACTAGTGACCGTATCAGTATAGACCAGCAACCAATCATTGAACTAGAAAAGGCACTCGCTATGGGAGGTGTGCGTCCATTGTCCTTTGCTAAGTTCCGTGAGAATTTTGTAGTTGGACGTGCTTTAACTCTACAGGATGGTGTTGTAGATTTACGTGGGCGTGACTTTTCCTTACAGGTTCAGTATGATGCTGAATTAACAGCATTCCCTGCTAAGAATAAGTTGTGGATGAACTGGGTAGCACATCTTAGACGTATAGTCGTCAAGGGGGATAGTATTATGATTGAAATTTAATTTTATTAATGTTATCATAAAATGTTTGTTAGATTATAAAATGCCACCTAAGAAGTATTCAAAAGCAGATGCTGAAAAAGCAAGAAAAGAGTTACGTAAGAAAGTCCCTGAAAAGAAAACCGTTACAAAAGCAGAGTTTCAAAAGGCAAGAAAGGCACTACAACCTGCTAAGAAAACTCCTGCTAAGAAAACTCCTGCTAAGAAACCAACTAAACCAAAGAAACCAAAAGAAAGTGTAATGTTTGCTACAGTAAAAAGACTTAAATTATATGGTATCTTTGTAGAATTCATTGAACTTTTTATTGGTGAATATATGGATAAGAAACACTTTGACTATACTGATGATAAAAGAGACTTTGCTATTAAAAAGATATTGTATGAATTATACAGACAAGAAGATACTTACAAAGAATTCAAGGATAAGTATTTCAAAAGTAAAGCAGTGATGATTGATTGGGTAGAAGAATTATTTGAAGGTGACAGGCAAAAGGACAAGAATTTTTTGAAAAGAATATTTGGTAGATAAGAATGTTATTAATATATAAATGCCAACTTACAAGCAAAAGTTTAATAAGAAGTATGGTTTCAAACCAAATGATTCACATTCATTAGCAGAAATCAGTAGATTAACAGGTTATAAGTTATCAGGTTTAAGAACTATCAAAAAGAAAGGTCAAGGGGCATTTAGGTCTAATCCGGGTAGCGTGCGACCACAGGTCAAATCTGCTTCTCAGTGGGGAGTAGCCCGTGTCTATTCCGCAGTCATGGGTGGCAAAGCAAAGAAGATAGACCAGAAACATTTAGTTAAATAAATATTTTGTAATTATTTTTTTATTATTTTTATATTTACTATTGTATAAAAATGTCAAGCAATCAGCACCTAGAGATTATCCCAAGCAATATCACGAGTGATGGCACGCTATCGTTTAAAAACGGACAACCTGTAGTTCAGTTCATTATTGGAGAACAGGAGCGTTACTTAATCGGTCAGTCACTACGTCTAACTGGTAAATTTACTGCGTTCAGTAGTGATGGTTCTATCAGCACTTCTGCCACTGGTCTTAGAATGAACGAGCAGTTAGGTATATACTCTTGCTTTAATGAACTTCACATCTCATCTCAAAAGACCGCACAGTCAATTGAGACAATTAGACACTATCCAAGAATGATGAGTTCATACCTAGGTGTAACTTCTTCACTACAGGATGGCATTTCGCATCTAAATGAAACGGCACTAATTGATATGAACTTTGCTCTCCAACAGCGTGGAGTTGTTGAAAATCCAACTCAACTTACGACTAAAAATAGCTTCTGCTGTCCCTTAGTATGCGGACTCCTAAACGGCACGTCCCCTATTCCTTTAAGTGGTGCTTGGGGAGTCGGTGGTTTGGATTTATCTATTCATTTAAGTCCAGACTCTAATGTGTTCTTTAGCAACTCATCATCAACTACAAGTATTAATAATGCTTATTATGAACTCAGTGATGTTAAACTTATTTGTGAAGTAATGACACCAGCACCAGACCAACTATCACAGATTATGAAACAGACGCAGAATGTATTTGAATACAACTCTATTGTATCGCAGTATAACACTATTAATTCACGTAATGGTGTTCTTAACTTTCCACTCGGTGTTAGCAAGTGTATGGGAGTATTTATTAATTTTGTTCCTGCTTCACACATTAATAACTTAGCATTTGATGGGACGGCAACTCTTCCACCAACCAACAGTGATGGGACACGTGCGGAGGTTACCCAGTTAATCTTCACCCGTGGTGGTGAGCGTTTCCCATTAGAATATAATATTGATACTATCCAGAAAAATGATACAGGTAATGAAAGAATGGACGCACAGGTTGTCCGTAACTACATGAATGCTGTAATGGGATTCACTAAGATTGAAAGAACTAATGTCAGTCCTTTTAATAACTTTTATGAAGACTATGGTTCTGGTGGTAATCTATATGATTATGCTAAGGACGTTGTAGAAGGGGGAGCAAAATTCGGTATTGGTGTAAATTACGACCAGATTTCTGGAGCAGGAGTATCATTTAAGGATGTTCCATTCGGGCTTCAAATGACAAGTGATATTTCTACTGATTCGCCACAGGGTGTTTTCTTATTCGCACATTGTAAGAACACTGTTGTATCTACTCCCCAAGGTATTCAGGTTGTATCGTAAATTTTTAGTTTTTTTATAATTTATTTATTTATATTTTTCATATTATAAAATATGAGTTCCCCTTCCAATGTTGATAAAATGACCGCAGACTCTACGCCTGATACTACGATGACTAAAGGTTCTGCTCCTTCGCCTTCCACTGTTCCTAACCTTCTACGTGTAGGGACTATTCCAGATAATACACAGATTGATATAGAAACCGATATCTTAGACCCAGTCGTTTTTAACCAGACGTTCTGCCGTATTCAGTTACAGAACAAGGGTATCCTACATTCTAATAGTAAAATTACACTATCTGCTTCTCAAACATCAGCATCTAATACTAGGTCTTTCTTCCCTGCGAATATTGGCGTTCATTCACTAATTGATAGAGCAGTGCTGAAGGTCGGTAATAAAACACTCTGTGAAGTAGAAGATTTCGCACATTTTATGGCATATCAGTCTATGTTTATAGGTGGCGAACATAATAAAGAAAGGGAGCAATACACTACAGCACGTCTAATGAATCATGAACCCTTCTACGCTAATGGTTCTAAATCCGGTGAAAGTTTCGGTAATGCTTCACTAATAGGTCAGCAGAATGCTTCAGCATTGGCTAAGGGTCTTCAACTTAATAAAGATTTAGACCAGTTCCAAGGTGACGCTGAGTATGATGATGTGGATGAACCATTCGGTGATATCCGCCTTCAAAACTTCCAGACTATTGGATACAATCCAACCTTCCAAGTGAATCTTAGCGACTTGTTCCCGTTTCTAAAGACTTCACAGTTACCACTCTATATGATGACTGAACCTGTTTCGCTTGAATTATTTTGGACTCCTAAATCTGGTAAAAATAGATTTGTTGCTGAATCATCACAGGCATACAATTATGAAGCAGATGTAGTCCAGACTAAATGCCAGATGGTCGCAGATTATATTTACTATCCACAAGAAATGATGGCACAATACGCTCAGCAGAACCAGAATTTATCTTTTGCTTATGTTGATTATCGCTTAGCAAAAAGAACTGTTGATGCTACTTCAGCAAGAAATCTAATTCTAAATATTGGTGGTGCTGGTCGTATTTGTAATAAGGTCATTCAGTCACTAAGTGTTGATGCTGATGATGGTGATAGCGATATCCTTGCTAACTTTTCATCGGTAGGGGCAAATGCTTCAGTTGGTCTTGAAGAAACAGATTCTGTTAATGGTTCATTAACTTACAATCTAAGATACAACGACCACTTCTTGTTCCCTGTTGATGTTAATAATAGTGCCAGACATTTCCACAATATCGTCCAGAGTGAAGGCAAAGTCCCATTTGTAGTCAGGCAAGAATATTCGGGTGAAGGTCTTGTATTAGCAGGTAAGTTTGAAGGATACACACAAACTGATGCTTTGACTAATAAGTTCTTCCACATAGCAAATAGACTTAATCGTAATGAAAGGGTTAATTCGCGTGGTATTGAAGCGTATGTTGATTACCAGACTCTGGGGGCTGGTTCTCACACTCTACGCTTTTATGTTGAACTTGTAAGAATGGCAGAGTTACAGAATGGCAGAATTAACATTCAGTTTGCTTAAGTTATCATAATTTTGTTTTTGTAAAATAACTTTTTTATTCTAATTCATATTAATAATGAGTTCAGGTTATCAATCCACCTATATATTAGAAGCAAATAGATTGTCAAGTGAAGAAGTCAAGTCAGGCAATAATGCTAATAGTGCTTTATATACAAATAAAGTTAATAATGGTCTCAAATTAAATACAGGTGATGTAGTTTCAGTTCATTCAGCATATATTAGTGAGTTAGGTGCTGAGGGTAGTGAAATAGAAATCAAAGGGCAACAGATAGATAAGTTAAATGCTTCAGTTGTATTAAACTATAATGTAATAGAACATAAAGCAGGTAAAGATATTGATATTCAGGAATTTACTGAAGACAGCGACTATATAGTCAATACATCTTTAGTCAATAACTTTATATTAAATAGAAGAGTAAATACATCACTTACAAAGATATTTAGGGATGATGAAATCAACATGGTAATGAATCCTTATAAAAATACAAATGGTGAGTTTTATATATCACTGCCTTATAATTATTTAACTCCAGACAGTGATTTAAACGTTCCAACTTATTGGGAGGGGCAAAGGGGTTCTGGGACTGGATATCCTATCATTCAACATGATACTTCAACTATAGGTGACATTCATTGTGGTAATATTACAAGGATGCCTGATGATAGAATGTATAACATAGTAGATAGAAAGAAGTTTAAACCGACTGTGAATGCTTCATTCAATAACTGTGTAGCAAATGATAATTCAAGATATGCTATTTTTCAAATGCGTGAAGTAATCCATACTTATCCTAAATCAGGTGCTGATTTTACAGACTTACAAAATACAGCATTATCAGCTATTCCCTATGACCCTACAAATACAACTGAACTAGGTGCGTCACTTACAAGTGCTTCGTATGTATTAGGTGACCGTGCCGACCACCACTCTAATACTCAATACAGGGATATTGCTACATTCCCATACGTAAGAGTTAGAAACTTAGTGAATGCTTCAGTGAATACAGGTTACAACTCTACAACAGATGTTGCCAGTAAATTAACTGAAGATATGTTAAGAACTCAGGATATCAAACAAAGAACTTATAATGGTGTAAATGTAACAACAGTAGCAGAAAATCAAGTTAATAAATTGTATAAATGTGCTTCACCTGAAAACTTCAAATACAAGAATGGTGGTTCATTTTTAAATTGGACGGATGGTGCTAATGCTTCTAACATTTATAATTATATTACTGCTTATGAAACAATAGGTGTTAAAAGACCTGATTTATATGAGTTAGGTAGAGAGGCTTTTCCTTGTGAAGGTTATACAATCGCAAGTGATTTTGTATCAAGGCGTATTAATAATCAAGAACAAATAGTTGAAACAACTATCCCATGGACTAATGAAAACTTATTCAATATCAGTAATTTAATTAAAGCACAGCAAAGATATCCTGAATTATTAGATGTTAGAAACTTCGCAGGTGATACAAGTAATTTTGTAGAGGCAGGTGTATTGGATAGTAGTTTCAATATATTCTTTTTACATGTAAATATGAATGCTTCAAATGATGGTGTGTTAGGTTATGATTTAAATGATACTCAGGCATCATATTTTGGTTCAAGGATAGAACATCAGGTAGCACCGGTGACATTTTCAACTATGCCTATGTTCTTTAATTTTAACCCTTTAACAAGAGATAAGAGTGCCAGTGAAGTTAGTGGTAGTGATTTTTATAATGCTGTCTATGGTTTCGCAATAAAAAGAACAGTTGGTGCTGAAAGTTTCATAAGTATTTTGAGTGAAAATCATTATGATTATGGGACAACAAATGCTTCAGGGCATGATATTTATCCTTCAGGAGTTAGAATTGGCTGGGACTGGCACTTCACAGCGTATGGATGTCCTTGTATATTATTATATAATGGTTTCTTAGGCACAGATGGCATAGCATTTCAGGGCATGGGTATATCAACTTATGTTGATACAAATGAAACAAATACTCCACTAAGAAAATTACCTGAAGCAATACCTGAGGTATATTTAGGTAGTCCTTCTGCTACGATAGCATTTAGTCAAGAAACAGATAGATTTGAAATAAGACATCTACACCAAGCAGAAGTGATAGGTAATCTATACAATGCTGGTTATACAGCAGAAAAGACATATGAAGTTACTAATGCTTCTACTGGAGCAGTTGAATTTACTAATCCAGATATAGCAGTCCCTGTGAATCCGCAAGCAGACTCTAAGTGTTATAAATTAAATAAACAACCAAATAAAAATAATTTCACACCAGCGATGGCTCCTTACTTTTCACAAAGAAATGCCAGTTTCTTTACTTCTTACACATCATCCCAAAACGGTTCAAAGACAGCACAGCAACCGTTTCCTTACGTTAATAATAATATAAATGTCAATTCAATCTATGATAGTATGTGTGGTAACTATATTGTAGATTGGGGTATGAATGAAAAGTATTGGGATCAGTCGCTGTGGGGTATTATGGGATTTCAATATCATCAAACAACTGGTGATGGTAATAATCAAACAAGGATAACTAATTCAGTGACTTGGGATAATATGGATGAAAATACAACAAATGCTGATATCACTAATGCTGATTTTGATGGTATGACAAGAAATATGTTTAACTCACCAACATTTAATATCACACCAGTGAATGCTATAAGACCAAGGTTTCAAACTCCTTCAGGTAATGCTTCACATTCATTCTATCCAGATATAGTTATCACACAAACCAACGGACAGCCACTTCGGGCAGAAAATATCCCAGCAAGAACTTTAAGACCTTATTATACAATACGCTCTAATATTATAGGACAAGCACAATATCTAGGTGGTGGTGATTCAGGTATCCCATTACCTGTTGTTGCTATAGTCCCAAAGGTATCACAAAGTGGTGATTATTTTAATTTAGCATCAAGTCAGTTACAATTTACAGTCACACAACCTACTATGCTTACAGATATCACAACAAGTATTCATGACCCTGATGGTTCATTTTCAGCACTTTCACCTAACTCTGCTGTCTTATATAAAATTCAAAAAACAGTCAATGCTGATATGAATGTAGTATCAACAATATTAAAACAAGAACCAACTAAGAAACAAGGATTAGAATTTGAAGAGTCCCTTGAAAACCCACAACCTACAAAAAAAGATATCACAAATGTAGTCAATATGATGGTAGTTAAACCACAATAATAAATGGTGCGGAAAGTGCTATTATTATACGTTTTATAAATAATTTATAAACCTATCGTAGAAAATTATATACCTATGGATATGCTTAGTAGATATCTCAAATTACAATAATATTACTACTTTTAGCACCGCCTTAATATTATGAATATATATTGATTATTATTACTTAAGAACAATAGTAACAATATAATAAAATGGATGAGAATAATGTAACTTATAGCAAAGAAGAGTTAGCAGAAATGTTTGAAGGTGTTAATTCAAATCACTTACACCTGAAGGGTGAAGCCAAAAAGCGTCTCAAGCGAGTTGTTACTACTACTTGGAAGATTAATAAAACAATAGGAGCATTAGAACTATTTATTAAGTTACATGAAAGTGAAGCAATATATATGAAACAAACTGAATGGTTCAAACAGTTTCTTGATGACGCAGACTTATCAGTCAATGAAATTAAAAGTAAAAAACCGATATCATATCTTAAGCACAGACAGCGTATCGCAATGAGAGACGAACAAATTGAAATGTTAGAGACTAAACTTGAGAATGTATTAGAAGACAATGATTTAATAAGTAAAGAAGACCATAAAGAAGAAATCAATGAATTGAAAGAAAATCACATTCAAAAGACTTTAATATTACAAGATAAACTTGATAAAATGAGATATGAGTTAGACATGAGTAAAAGGGACTTAGAAAATGTTAGAAATTCTAAAGACCAACAAATACAGTATTACAAGACACAATTAGATAAATTAGCAACAGAGCAATAACTCATCATAAGCATTTTTTATTTCAATAAACTTATCAGCGTCTCCACCCTTATCGGGGTGAAATTTTAAACACATTTTATGATAAGCCTTTTTCAAATCATCTTCTGTTACAGGTGGTTCAATTTGTAGCAGTTCATGGGAACTACTCTTTTTAAGTGGTCTAACTACTTC
>Ga0181410_1000618_pt1 | contig 15664 bp, 10 predicted proteins | sample 33SPOviralmetaG_FD_130112 | JGI IMG/M metagenome (GOLD analysis project Ga0181410, IMG submission 130112) | Marine viral communities from the oligotrophic San Pedro Time Series (SPOT) site, San Pedro Channel, CA, USA - 33 SPOT_SRF_2012-06-20 | ecosystem: Environmental > Aquatic > Marine > Strait...
CAGTTGTGACAACAGTTAAGATACCAGTTGATGGATTATATGCTGTACCTGTGGTAGCAGTAAATTCACTGTCTGCTGTTTGACCATGACCTGAACCAATGTTCAGAACCAGAAGACCAGTTGCAGGGTCATATGTTGTACCTGTTGTAGCACTAAATCTATTTGATACCCCAGTGTTTGTAATGGCATCAGTAACACCACTTGAGAATGTATGTGGATATGCAGGACAAGTGAAACCGAGACCAGCAAGGTTAATACTCATTCCTTTAGTATAACCATGTGCCTTCTGAGTGGTTACAGTGGTGAGACCAGTTGATGCATCGTATAATGCATTCTGAACAGATATTGTTTCGGTACTGATATCAATTGGGAATGAATTTGATCCGGCAGATGTAAATTCAGTAACAGTTCCAATAAAGTTTGTTGGACCAATACCATCAGCAACAAGACCCAATCTACCAAAGGAAGAGTTGGAGTTTGTCAGGTCACATTGACCACCATTAATACAAACAATACTCTGATCATTGTAGATTGTGAAGATTGAAACTAACTGAGCATAACCTTCATTAGAGATTGAAACACCAATACCACCCTGATTGAGTTGAGTATAGGAGTCAACGTTCATTGCTCTGGTGTCACCAATAACATGAGCACCATCAATCTTCATACCAATACTATTGGAGATAAAGTTTGTACAGTTTCTGATGTATGGACCCTGTGTTACATAAGATGGTTTGTTGGGGTTGAATGCAATAATTGCTTTACCTTCATTCAATGAACCCGTAAAGGACATATTCTCAACATAACTACCATTCGCAACATAGATGAGGTCTTCATCAGGGTTTTGTGGAATGATTGAGACTTCTCTTAAACTATCACCAAGAAGTGTAACTTGTTCTGGGATAATGATTGGATTATTTTCTGAATAATTACCAGCAGAAATTCTAACGACCGTACTTGCTTCTGCAATCGTAAGAGCAGAACCAACAGTTCTCTTTGCGGTAGAGATTAGATAACCATCATTCTCATCATTACCATCAGGTGTAACATAGATTTGGTTGGTAACAGATACCAGACCAACAACACCAGTCAGGTTTGAACCATCACCATAGAAGGCTGTAGCACTTACAATACCCGTTGTAGGATACATTGTAATGGCTGCACCTACCGATGCAATACCAGAGATATAAACATCACTCAGGAAGGTTGAGAACCCAGCGAGAGTAGAAACACCACTTACATATAAATTATCGGTTATGGTAGTGAAACCAAGAGTTGATGTACCAGTTACATTGAGTGTTGATGCAGTAACGATACCTGAGAAGATTGCATTACCATCAGTTGTGATTGTGGCTCCAATGCTAGTAGTAGAACCACCACCAACAAGTAATGTACCAGTTGTGGTAACACCAATGACTTGGAGAGATTGTGTAGTGGTAACACCAGTAACACCGAGTGTTGCGATAGTCGATACACCAGTTACCTCAAGGAACTGTGCTGTAGAAACTCCAGTAACACCAAGAGTTGCAACTGTACCAACACCAGTTACTTCAAGGAACTGTGCCGTAGAAACTCCAGTAACACCAAGAGTTGCAAGTGTTGTTACACCAGAGACATTTAATGATTGTGAATCAATAACTCCATTGACATCTAACAGACCACTTATGGTGGTCATACCAGACAGTTGAGTTTGATTAGTAACTGTAAGGTTATTTGGGATAGTTACATTGGTATCAAGACCAACCGTTACAGTTTGACCAGAACCAATAGTATAGATTTCATTTGTTGTACCAACTACACCCAGTAATTGACTGTCAAGGTCAACAACAAATGTACCAGTATCAGCCGTACCATCAAGGTCTTGTGCCGTTACTTGTGCATCAACATATGCCTTAATTGATTGTTGAGTTGCAAGTGCCTCGTTACTATTTGAAACAAAGGTATCTTCATCCAGAATGGTAGTAACACCAACTGTTGCACCAGCTCCTGTACCTACCTTCAGAGTTGCAATGGTAGAAACACCAGTAACAACCATATTGGCTGCAGTTGTTACCCCAGTAACACGAAGGTCATTATCTACAACTACATTACCACCACTCAGTGTGGTAATACCGGTAACTTTAAGTGAATTGGTATCAACAACACCACCAATGGCACTCGTAGAGATACCAGATAGTCTTGCATATCTGACATCTAGATTTGCTTTAGGGTCAATCCAATTTGGTGCTGATGTACCCTGACCTAAAAGAAGATTACCTGTGGGACCAATTGGTAGGAATGCAGTCTGATTTTGACCTGACTGATAAGGAATTCTACCAGCAGAACCACCTCTTAAGTTGGTTGAGATACCTGCACTGTCTGCATACGAGACATTAATTGCTGCAAGTGATGTCCAAACAGGAGTTCCAGTTCCTTGTGATTGAAGAATTTCTCCTGCTGTACCGGATGCAGTGAATGCAGTATCATTTGGACCAACCTGATACAAAACAGCACCAGCTGTGCCACCTTTTACATCAGTTGCAAGACCAGAATTAGTTGAATACCCAGAAACTACAACTCCATTTGCCGAGATTGTAAGTTTACCCTTACCAGATAGTGGTGAAATCTGGATACCAGGACCAGGTTGAATTTCAGTTACAATACCTGTTAGATTTACTCCATCACCAAAATAAGTTGCGTTGGTGATAATACCGGCAGTGGTGATACCAGTAAGAGTTGAATTGAATAATGATGCACTATTGGTTGCGTTAAGAAACTTTGTAGTTAATCCTCCACCAACTAGAACATTGTTTGTTACCCCGATACCCAGTGCAGTAAGTATTCCAGTAACAGTGAAGTTTCCACTTACAGTAGAAGGACCTACAATAATAGGACCACTGTTATTGAACCTATTGGCTATCTTGTCGGCCCTAAGTAAAGACATTATCTATAATGTTTTATCCGTTGTTTTTATTTATACCCGATACATATAAATATTTTTCAGGTATGATGATATATCATGAAAAAAGGCGAATTCTGTCCGTTAATTCAAAAGAAATGTGTTGAACATAAATGTGCCTGGTATACATGTGTAAGAGGTACAAATCCTAATACTGGGGAAGAGATTGATGATTGGCGTTGTGCCGTATCATGGATGCCTATGATGACAGTAGAAATCGCACAAAAGTCAAATCAAACTGGAGCTGCTGTAGAAAGTTTCAGAAATGAAGTGGTAGAAGCAAATCATCAAAATCAACAACTTTATGCTCATGCCCTTCAACAGGGAATTAATGTTGCTCAAATAACTCCCCTGAACCCCCCTATGATTGGAGGTGAGTAAGAATATTTAGTTCTTTTTACAGACGATAACATCGATGTACTGAACACGGAAGTCCATGTTGTTTCCAGTTCCTGCACTGGCAACAGTAATTGCGTGTTGGTGGTCTGCGTTTTGAGCATTGATACTAAGGTTGTGACCATGAGTTGCGTTTGCAGCATTCGTACTAACACTATGACTATGTGCGGCATTACCTTGTCGTACATTCGGGTTTGAATAACCAACATCTTGTTTGTTATAACCGATATTAATAATGGCTTCTTTTCCACCATCAGAGTCAAAGTCTCCTTTACTCCAGTTGATACCTGAAAGGAATCTACCGTTTGCACTACCTGCATTAATTCCATGATTATGAGGTACATTTTCGTAAGCTGCATTTCCATTGTGACTATGATTTGCGTTAGCACTTACTGCTTCTCCACCATGGGTATGATTGGCGGATTGGTCTCCAGCATTTGCATTATGATTATGAGTAGGTACTGGAACAGACCTTTCAGAAAATGCACTGGTGAAAGTATTAGTACCACCAGAACCACCACCAGAACCAGAAACAACACGCAATGTTTTGTTATTATCAGTAGTTAGTTTTGTCCAACCGACTGGTGCAGCTGCCTGATAGAACAACATCTTAGACCCGGAAGAAATAAGAGTTTGTATTGCAGTATAAAGTTGTGTAGAAACATTTGTGGTTGCAGTTCTTGTAGTAGAAGTGCTTGTAGGAGGATATGTGTTATCAAGTTGAACTACACCCTGTGCAGATGTTGTTGCATTAGGTAGTCTCGCCTCATTAATAAGACCTTGTGAAATATTACTACCATCAAGATTTGTTAGATTATCACCTCTACCCGCCAAATTATCAGCGGTTAGTGTATTTGTTGATGGGTTATAGATAAATTTACCAGAATCACTATCGATATAAGGTCTTTGATAACCAGCACCTTGATTGGTACTAAAGAGAACTTGATAATTCGTATTATCATTCTTCTCGTCTACATTAATAAAATCTGCTCTTGTTGCAGTACCTGCCAAACCTGCAGTAACTGTAGTTGCAATAATATTGGTAGACTGAAGAGTGTTTGTCGAAGGATTGTAAAGTAATTTCGTACTATCAGTATCAATATAAGGTCTTTGATAATTAGCACCTTGATTATCACTAAACAAGATTTGATAGTTTGTATTACCACTCTGTTCATCAACATTAATCAAATCTGCTCTTGTTGCAGTACCAATCAACCCACCCGTAATTGAAGTTGCAATGATATTTGTTACTGACAGCCTGTTAAGTGATGGATTATATGTTAATCTAGAACTCTCACTATCAATGTACATCCTCTTATAATCATATTCACCAGGATTACTGAAAATGACTTGATAATCAGTATTACCATTTTGAGGGTCTACATTAATGTCATCTGCACCGGTTGCAATACCAGATACATTACCTACAAATCTAGTACAGGATAGTACATTTGTAGAAGGAACATATGTTAATTGATTGGTGTCTGAGTCAATTAGGTGAAGTGGGTAGTTTGAACCCAGACCTACATTATTAACAAAAGAAACCTGATGTGTAGCACTACTACTTGTAGTCTGAACACTAACTCTATCTGCACCGGTAGAAACACCAATAATAGCAGTCTGGTCCTGTCTGACGGTAACAATACCAGCACTTACACTAAAATTATTACTCTTGATGTTGTTAATTGTACCGATACCCGATACATAGATGTTCTCAAAGTCTGCATAACCATTACTATCTAATCTTTCTCTGACTGTTGCAACACCAACATCAATCTGTTTACCATTATTATTCAGATAGATTGTTGCTCCCATACCAGCAACATTAGATGCCTGGTAGAAAAGTTTATTTGGAGCATTAAATGGAACTCTAATGGTTAGAATACCAACCTGAGTACCATTACCATCTACACCATTACTGTAGATATTATCTAAGTCTGCGGTAGGTGCAGTCTTAATATAGAATGGGAAACCACCAGAATCTACATGGAATTCATACTTATTACCTCGAATTAAGTAAAGTTCTGGGTCATCGGTATTTTGAGTAAAACCAATACCGGGAGGGTCACCTGCAGTTAAGAACCTAAATGTATCACTATTAACTTCTTCTAATGTAAATTTGGTGAATATTTCTGCATCATTTGCGACTAAATTATTGTCTACAGTTACATTCGTAAACCCAACTGTTCCACCAGCAGAAATTTGACCTGTTAAAGATGTTCCTTTGATATTACCAGTAACTGTCAGGTCACCATAAACATACTCTGCAGTCTGACCAATCGAAACTGGTCCGATAACATCGAGAGTATATGCAGGGATTGCAGAATTGATACCAACTTTTTTGGTAAGAGTAGAACTCGTAAATACTGTCCCACCAACACCTACATCAAGACCAATATTAGATGTAGATACACCAGTAGTTACAAGTCTTTGTGCACTAATAGTAGTACCAACAGCTAGTTGTTTACTGACTTCAGTATCACCAATAATTACAAGTTTCTTGTCTGGTGTTGTAGTTCCAATACCAATTTTGTCACTATTGGCATCAGCATAGATTAAATTTTCATTGACTTGAATGCCATTTCTTATGACAAAATCCTTATCTACTGCCATTTATCTTGCTAATCAGGAATTATTATTTTTATTTATCAACTGATAACTCCGAAGGTTCTCCACTGATTGTTTGTTGTGTAGACCCAACCAACTGTTCCACTGTTCTCTGGATTTGCGTTGAAGACGATATCACCAGGAGTACCAGCCTCTGTTGGTATGGATATACCTACAGTCAACTTTCTTGAAACTTGGGCATTACCTTGAATAAAGACACTATTAGTTTCAAACCCTTCATCTGATGTACTGATAACTTTTTTAGTAAATTCTACAGGTCCATTGAACTGAGAAAGAATATTACCTTTGTCACCACCATCAACCAGTAGATTTCTTTCAATTTTAACGATAGAAGCCTCAATATAATTGAAGTCAGATACATCATCAGAAATACCACTTGAATAGGGGTCTTCACCAGTATAGGTTTGAACCGGAGTATCAAATACTTGTTCTCTACCAGTATTAGAAGCAATTCTCTTGTTACCAATGAAGAAGTCACCTCTGTCATTCATACCAGTGTAGTTGACAACACCACCGGCAATTGTTTGTGATTGTGCATTAATCTGTTGAGATAATGTAAGTCTCTTTGTCTGCTTATCGGGGAATGCAGTCGAGTAGTTACCAGGACCGTAACCAATATATTCAAAGGTATGACCAGATGCCCTGATGATTGAGTTTCTTCTAAATTCAACCGGGAAGAACTTAACCCGAGTAATAACTGAACCTATCACATGGGTATTTGCAATAGAACCATATACACCTCTAAACACCTTAAGTTGTGTAGCTCCACCTACTCTACTTACAGTAGTTTTAATTCTCATCAACTCATCATTAACTCTAACAAAATCACCAATTCTGAAGTTATAATCAGTCATGTTATTGACATTAATGGTGTCAGTTGTTTTACTCGTAATTGCAGAATTAAGTGTGGTCGAGATACCTGCATAGATTTGACTTTCTCTACCAGACAGTCTTCCGTTTCTTGCAATTAAGTCACCAAAGTTTCCAGAAGAACCAGATGGGAATAGTTGAATATTACCATTAATTGCTGGAGTAACTGTATTGATACCTACATCGAGAACTACCGTAGTCAGTCCAATTTTATCGATACAAACAAACGAACCGTTATAGAATGTTTGACCTGCACCACTTACAATCACAGAATTATTAACTCTAAAGTTATTATTCAGTTTTGTCGTTATGGTCGCAATACCGACATCTTTGTTGTAAACGAAACTTTCACTATCGAACGACGGTCCAATAATAGAGAAACCACCACCTAATACTTTATTTGGACCAAGACCCAATGTTGTAATACCAGGAGAACCTAAGACTGGGGTTACTTCAATCTGATTAGTGTCTGAAATTGCAGAAATTCTATAGGTTTGATTATAACTTCTACCATCATAATCATTAATACCTGTTAGTGTAAGAGTGTCTCCTCTATTATCATAAATTTTATTAACACTACCAGTGGCTGCACTGAATCCAGTTGTTGTTGCAATACCAACAACTCGGAAGTCATCACCAGCTGCAAATGCTGAACCACCATCCATAATCTGAACCTCAATAATCTCACCTGCAGATGTACCATCAATGGTGACTAATGCAGTACCAAAATCACCAATCGATCCACTAGTGATGTTTTGAAGTTTTGCGTTATAGTAATACTGAATTGCATTTGTACCATCACCATACCCTGCACCAGGATTGTTGATAGTCGGAACAGTAATTCTATTCAGTCCATGGTCATATTGGGTAAAGATTGTATATGCAGTTCCCACATTATTTGAAATAATTCCAGTAATTGCAACTCCAACTTGTTGGAACATCTCTTCCAATGTTTCGCCGGTGATACTATTCTTAGGGTCATTAATTACAACTTCACCGATGTTATTAGAAAGTGCATAACATGCAGCTGATGGTGCCTTAGTTACAGGGTTATCTCTATCTAACTGTGGATAATAATTAGTGACTGGTTGTGAGAAAGCATAATCATCATTATTGAATGGAGAAACCTTTGGTTCATTTGCAGAATTGATTATCGACAGGTGATAAACACCATCCTGTTCTCCATTGATATACTCATTAATAGTTTGTACATCGTAAACATAGAAATCTTTGTCAAAGTTTCTTCTAGAGAAAGTTGGAAGAGCAGTAGTTCTCTGTGAGGTATCATTAATAAATGTACCGGCAGAAAGAGGAATAGAGTTTACCGTGAAGGTTTTTGCACTTGTAATTCCTGTAACTTCATACGTACCATTATAACCAGAGTTACCCGTACCAACTGTTGGGAACAAAGTACTTCTTACATTATCAATAATAACAGTAGAACCAATAGAAAGTCTATGTGGTTGTTCTGTTGAGTAGTATGTAATTCCAGCTCTATAATCAACACCAGAGATGAAACTAAAGTTTCTCATTTGAGAGTCATTACTCATCGTCACAGAACCTGGATTAAACTCCAATGCAACTTCTGTGTTAGTTGATCCAGTAACATCACTCGATTCTTGAAGAGTAAAACCATCCAGTGGTTGTCTTGCAGAAGATATTCCAGTGTTTGCAGGAATAACAAATCTCAATTGATGAATTCTATCATCAGATTGTCTAGAATCTTTCTTTCTAATGATATATGTTCTAGAAGTAATATTTCCAAGTCCACCACCATTTAGTTTAGAGAACAAATTGTTCTCTGTTGATGCCGATGATACATTCACATACCATTGTGATTCATCAACATCGTATTGAACAGGGTGTCCTACATCACCAGGATCTTTATCACTAACTCTACTCTCTACAATAATCGTATCACCAAGATTGTTAATACCAACCTTATTACCAGTCAAAGAATCATTGAATGATTGTGCCAATTGTATTTGATTTGAGGGTAGACCATCAACAACAGCAAAATAAACTCTATTACTCTCAAGACCATCAGGAAGTCTTCCATCATTTGAAATGGTTCTTACAGTCTCACCCTGTTTAAACTGATGGTCTTCAGTGAACATCAAAGTAGAGTTTGTAATACTATTACCGGTAGAAACATTTCTTCCGATTCTGGCAAGTTTTCTTCCAGTTATTTTCTTTGTTGCATATGCAGTGTCGTCCATGACGACCTTTGCTCTAAAGACTTCAGTCTGTCCTCCTACTGGAATAACAACATTCAATGTCTCGTTATTGTTTGCACCAAATCTATAACCATTAACTGTACTTGGTGGTAGTACATCCTCATTAGTATAGTTATAGAGATACATTCTACTTGTATCTGCAACACCTACAGTTTTTGAGATATCAATTGAAGGATATTCAATTGTAGTAAATTGTGGTTTCAGTGATTGTGGTGGAATGATTTGTGTGATATATCCAACATCATCTTGAGCAAATGCCAAATCTCTATAACCTCTAGAGATAAGTGCAGATTGACCGAAGTTTGAGTTAGAGTTGGTAACTGAGAAGTCACCACCAGATTCTGTTAGGAATTGTTCAGCATAACCAATAGCAAAAATAGAAACCAACTGAATCAAAGAATTGTTCGATGCCTTGATGTGGTAACTTGAATATTGGGGTTTATATACTGCATCAATATCTGTATGTAAATTAGCAATTACATTAGAGTCATCAAATGAACCACTCGTAGTATTATACTTCACAAAAGCTCTATCATCAACTTGAAGCCCAATTCCAGTGAATTGTGCAACAACCATTGACTTGAATCCATCCGCCTTACTGCCATCAGCATGCATGCCACACATACCATAAACAGATCTCTGTGAGACATTGAAGATGTATGGTGATGCACTGGTTACAGTATCAGAAGAAAGTTCTACAGAAGAACCTAGAGGATTTGGTAGTGCATTGGCGGGAGGTACTGGAAGTTCATATGTAAACTCTGTAACACCATCTGCATCAGTATCCAATACTTGGTTGACAAGGTATGTACCATTATATCTTGTATCGGTTACATTGTTGATAATAACATTAGTATCAACATTTAGACCAAAAATACCACTAGAAAGTTTAACATTAACATCTACGGAGGATGTTACACCATCACCAGCCTTGATACTACTGATACCGACTGAACCAGATACTGGTCCAACAATACGGTACTCATCAATCTTAGGTTGAATATCTACACCTGAATTTGGATAATCAGGTTCAATTTCTCTTCCACTCGCAGAACCATATGCAATACCAACCTTTTCATAATACATGTCTAGATCAGTACGATCTGTAACATAGTTAATGAAATCATCATTAATGTTTACATTGTTCTTACCATCTGCATATTCAAAACAGGTAAGTTTATGGTGAGAGAATGTTGGTTTGAATGTAGAAGGACTGTAATCTTTATATGCGGGTCTCTGTGTATCTGCATCCTTCAAGGTAAACTGGAACATGTAACATCCACCAGTCAATCTGAAGATTGCGGATCTTTCGATTAAATTGTTTTCTGGATTAGGAACATAGATTGGTCTGATAACAGTCTTTCTTAAGTCCTGACCAATAATGGACACACCTCTGGGGATAATAACTCCACCATGAATACTATTCAGTTTGTAAAGAATATTGTTACCATCTGCAATATCAAAGTTTGATGTATTACTGAATGACTGGAAATCATTTGAATTAACACCACTTCTCAACAAATAAGTACCTGACCCTGTTGGAATCCAACCAGGTCTATTATCAATATAATGTGTACCAGGGAACAGATAGATTGAAGTTTTCTCAAATCTATCGTTATCAAGACCTCTCTGATAAGAAAATCTAGAGGCTTCAATCAATGCTCTTTGTAGAGTTCTAAATGGTCGAGCAAAGGAGTTCCCTTGGTTCTCAATACCATCTGTTGCATCCAAATTACTTGGATCAACATATAAAATATTTCCTTTTACGTTCTTTAGAAAGTTATCTAATCTTGAGAGAGGCATCTTTCTCGCACGACATATCTATTATTAGATATTTATTACATAAAAAAACCACCCAGAATACTGGATGGTTGATTAACACAATAGAGTGCTTCCTTCACACGGTCTTTATATTATATCATGGATTAATATCTGTGTCAAGTAAATATTCTACAGTATTTGCCACATCATTCATAGCATCCCTTAAGTCTTCCTGACCACCTGAATGTTGGTCATTCGAATCTATATCAGAGACAAGAGACCATCTCCATTCCCTCATAGGTTCGGAGTACCAAAGTTGAATATTCATTCTACCCCTTTATTTTATATAGGAATCTTTATAAGGTTCTCTCTAATCTATTTGTTGCCTGGTCAGGAAAGTCTCTCGGACGACTATCAGTTGCATTATCAGTTCTAGGTGATCCTTCGTTTGCCTTCATCGTATGTTGGTAGTTGATTCTCTTGTATCTAATACAGAATGGATCGGGCATCCAGTATGTTACTTGCCAATCAATTGATGAATTTAACTCTAGATGTTTTTCTACAGAATGGTTGAAGATACCAATCTGAATATACCCATCATGAGTAACACATCTACCATTACCAATGTCAACTACAAATAATTGTGTCATTCCTCCGACCAAGTAGGAGGATGAAACACACAATACTCATTGAAGGTAATTTTCATCTCCTTTTGAGTTAAGTTGCAATTCTTTGCTGCCTTGGGAAGATTCCATTTGGCAGAGAACAACATTTCCATAGACTGACGGGTTTCTGGTCTCATATTCGTAACAGTTTAGAATTTCTTCATAAAGGTCTGGACAGTTCATTCTGCAGAAGTAACCAAAGGTTCTGCATAAACAATCTCGTCCTCCTTGATCAATGCACGTACCAACTCAAGAACATTCATAAACTGTTCTACAGTCTCACATTCAACATCTCTACTGTTACCTTCACTTGAGTAAAGATAAAACTTACGAAGACTTGTGTCAACCACAACACGGGTCAGAAAGTCTTGGTCTTCTTCTTGTGGTTTGTAGGTCATTGAACTCCTGTCTACTCTAGTAGTATAACGGTTTTAAGTGCCCAAGTCAAGGGTGTGTGTGCTACTTCTTCTTCTGGCCCCTGACATCATAGTCATATCCAGAGATAGAGAACTGATCAGAACTTCCTGGATACTTAGCAGGTGTCTCTCCCTCATACTCAACAATCAATGGTTCTCCATCAATTCTTTGTGCGGTAATCGTATAGAAACACTCAATAGGACCACCCAGATTGTTTCTAATCTGTATTCTCTTACCCCATTCAATTGACTCAATAAAAAGTTCTTGATAAGAACCAATTGGAGTCAGATTGACACTGATTGACTCAGGATCAACTAATCCTTGCCAATATGTAGGACATGTAATCGTAGTGCCTGTACACTTTCCTCTAATATAAACACCAGCCTCTGGACCCTCCATACAGATGTGTCTCAGTCGATGACCCTCTTTATTAGGATGTTTAATGTCAAACCCTTTCCAAGATTGAACATTAATGTTCCCTGAAAATGTAGGAGCAGTTACAGTACCAGAAAATTGTGCAGTAGCACCAGTCAGGTTTGTATTAACTTGAAGACTATCAATCTGTGCAGTGGAATGATAGTACGGTGGACATTGAGGTTTTGAATATGGGTTTGGAGTGGGAGTTTCGGCGTAATTATTAAATGCTTTTTGAATATACGAAAAATTACTTGATGGTAACCCTGTGGCTTGACCATCTGAACAATCTTGTTTTCCGGGTGAACCTGGTTTAAATGGGCCAAATAATGAGTCTGTCATGATTTAATATCGTAATGGTATCCTACAATTGAGTATTGATCGTTATTTCCTGGGTAATCTGCGGGTGTCTCACCTGGATACTCAGGAATTAAACTTTCACCATCCTTTCTTTCTGCATAAGCATGATAGAAACAGTGAATTGGAGTTTCTGATTTTGAGTGAAGGTAGATTTTATTATCATCAATTTTCTTCACAATGATGTCTTGATGATCACCTATTGGTGTCAAACTGACGGTGATAGATTCTCTATGAACAAAATCCTTCCAGTATGTAGGAAGGTCAATATAATCTTTATCCTTTAGTGTTCCTCTAAAGTATACATCATTGGTAGGTCCCTCTGGACAAGTATGTCTCAACCTCCAACCTTCTTTTGAAGGATGAACAATGTCAAAGTTCTTCTTAAGAGATAGAATATGAACTCCACAATTAGAAATTATTTCACCTTGTGCTGCCACATGTTGACCAACAACAACTGAAGCGTTGGTATTGACCATACCCATCAAAGCTGTCGAACCAACAACAGCCAAAGAGAATGGATTTGATGGAGGTCCATAACAGAATCCACCAGGAATTAGAGGAGGAGTTGACTCTGGATTGATAAGAGGGCCAATCATCGATGTGGCCCATACATTAGGGAAAGTTGGAGTCCCTGTAATAGTAGGACCCTGTATAAAACCAGATCCACGAATTTCTGCTGGTCCTCTACCCAGACATTCTGGGTTTCCTAGTCCAACAAATAATCTCTTACCTACATTTATGTCAGGTACCTTCATGATTTAACCTTCCCCTCCGTTTTAAGTCTTGGCACATCCTTTCGTTCACCATATACATGATAATAACAATCAATAGGAACACCTGGATTTGAATCGAGTATGACCTCGTTATTCTGAATACCTTTCACAATAATACTTTGTGCCATACCGATAGGTGTAATTGATACTGTAATAGAAAGTTCTTCTACAAGGTCTCTCCAAACCTCAGGCAGTTCAATTCTATCGTGACCTCTCAATCTACCTCTATAGTATACACCATGTTCAGGACCGTGTAAAGAAGAGTATTCAAGTCTTTTTCCTTTCTTCTGTGGATGTGGAATATTTAAAGTCATTAACCTACTGGTAGATTTTGTATTTCATTTTGTGATGGAAGAATTGAACCTTTGATTGATGTTGCACCATCTGCACAATCAATAAATCCACCGTACATATTTAATATTGCATTTCCGATAAGTTCAACTGTCTTTTCGGAAAATAGTCTAGTCGATACTTTGGATGAGATATCAACAGTTTGTGCTCTGACAAGAACTTTTTCATTGGCATCAATAGTGATAACACCATTTTTACCGTCAGCGCCAGAAGCAATCAAATCGATGTTAACTCCTTCTATTCGGACTCTTCCACTTGGTGCCCTAAGAACTAAATCACCACTAACCGCTTCGACATATACACCCGGAATATCTTCATCTACATTATCACCAGCTCTTACCTGAAATGAACCAGGTGAGCGACAGATAGTTCCATGTTTACGATGAGGAGCACCAGAGGAGTCCATCGTAATATAATGGTTCTTCGATCTTCCACTTCTTAACAACACTCCAGAAAGGACATTATCTTGGGTAAGATGACCAAACTTTATTTCACCATCTGCTTGTCCATACCTAATTGTATGATAATTTTTTACTTCCGCCATTAGACTTTACCTACACAATCAATCACGGTTATAACTTTGTCTTGGAATGTTGGCTCTTTGAGTTCATCATTACCAACTCTATCTATACAAAGTTTTGGTCGTAATACAGCATTATAACCGGTTTCAGACTGAATGTAAAGTGTTGGGTATTCCGTGAAACCTTCTCCACTTTCAGTAACCTTGATAGAAGTTACTCTACCACGAGCATCAAATTTAGGTTCTGCAACTGCACCAATGTCTGGTTCAATAATAATTTTATCTCCAGGAGAATAATTGATACCACTTTCATCAATAAAGATTTCACAAAGATAAAGAATGACTGGATAAGAACCATTAGATGATGTTGGATAGTCACCTGATGGTCTTCTATATTCAGGTTTAGGTGTAGTAAAGACACCAGGCAATTCGATAAGAACTGGATTACCACCTCGAACAGTTTCACCACCACCTTGTCCACCATCAGTAGAACCATTATTGCCATCACCATTACCTCCTCCACCAGTTCCGCCACCACCGGTACCATCTCCACCTGTACCAGTTCCTGGTGTCCCAACTATAGGGTCAAATGGTGATATGGTAGGATCCCCACCAGGTTGTGGGTTTGTTATAACAACTGTACCTGGTGGAAGAGTGACAATAGTACCAGGATCGACAACAACTAATTCTCCTGGTGGAATAGGTGACCATGACCCATCAGGATTTTTTATAACGGTATCATCTGGATCTGACCAAGTATATTCATTACCACCTCTACTTCCGTCAGGTGCAGGAAGATAACCAGTTCCCGGTTCTATAATTTCAATATCGACAATACCAGTTTGAGTATTACCTTCATCGTCGGTATAAGTATCCACAATGGGTCTAATATATGCCCCTTTACCTTTACCACAGTTATCATATACCTTACTATAAGATTTGTCATCATATCCAACTCCAAAACTTGCCATATCAATTCCAATGACCTCACCTAAGGCGCCAATAACAAGATTACCAGCGGCACCAACACCAGACCCAAAGAATTGTGCAGTAGGTGGTCCACAAAATACAGGTCCAGTATCACAACTGGTCTGATTGAATACATCACTGAAGTCCATATTGAATGCATTATCAATACTATCTCCCACATTTTCTACAGAACCTTGAACTGTTGCTGCAATATTTTTTGCATTATCAACAATAGAACCGATGTTCCCTGCAGATACTTTACTAGCACCACTTAAAATATTCCACTCATCAACGGTCGAACACTGTGGTTTTTCTTCACAAGATAAGAACGAAAGTACATCGGTAATGATACCTAAAATTTCTCC
>Ga0181410_1000620_pt1 | contig 15635 bp, 17 predicted proteins | sample 33SPOviralmetaG_FD_130112 | JGI IMG/M metagenome (GOLD analysis project Ga0181410, IMG submission 130112) | Marine viral communities from the oligotrophic San Pedro Time Series (SPOT) site, San Pedro Channel, CA, USA - 33 SPOT_SRF_2012-06-20 | ecosystem: Environmental > Aquatic > Marine > Strait...
TATTCAAGAAGTGATTATGCCTTCTTATGAAATCAATGATGCTTGGGATAACCCGCATCACAATAACTGGTTGAAATCTGGTGGTTGGAAAGATTAATTAGTGAAATCTGATTATACTATAGATCGTGTAAACAAATCCGATGCCGCAGATTTACTTCTGCGGTTTCATTATTTGAAGGATATATCCAAAACCTTTAAGTCTGGATATAATTATGGTCTATATAAAAATAATGAATTTTGTCCTCTAAATATCGGAGGCATCCAGGGAGTCTGTATTTTTACAGGTCTCCCTGTTCCAGAAGTAGCACAAGGAGCATTTGGTCTTGATAGAACCCAACAGCAAGGACTCTTCGAACTCTCTCGACTCTGCATCCACCCAGATACGCAGTCACAGGAGTACAACATTACTTCTTGGTTCGTTGCAAAGGCGATTAAAAGATTTAGAAAAGATACAAAAGTCAAAGCGATTATTTCGTATGCTGACAGTGACTTTCATGGCGGTACAATTTATCGTGCTTGTAACTTTAGGTACTGCGGTCTATCAGATGCAAAAAAAGATTTCTACTTTGCAGACGGTACCAAACATTCAAGAGGCAAAATAAAAGGTGTTGAAGGAGAATGGAAAGAACGCTCCCGCAAGCACCGTTATGTTATGATGTTTGATAAAAATTTAAAACTTTTATGGTCCGATAAGTCTAGTCCTGTCGGTAAAAATCAATCTATTATTAACTGATTTAGAATTTTCTTGATAATTCATCAAAGTTCTCATATTCTGTAAGAATAATTGAAGGTACTTTGGTTTCATCAAGGTAATATCTCTCTTCAATTCATTTTTTAAAGTTTCATATTCATAATTTGAAATTCCTGTTATAGGACTTATTTTTTGATTGATACCCTGATATTTTGTTGAACTACTACCACCGCCACCAAGGTCTGAATTACTAATATAAAACTTATCATTCGAAGCATCGAAAGGAGTTTTGATTTTGAAATTAGAGTCAACTTTTTGACCACCAGGTAAAATCAATCTCCCCTTGTTGTCTCTTACTTCAAGAGTTTCATAGTGATGAATTGCATTTAAATCATTTCCATATTTTGCTTGAGCATAAAGATATAAATTATTATTTGTTAGTGGCCATTGATCTTTGATATTTGTGATTCCAGAAGTCAATATAACAACCCAATCAAGATCAGATGAACCGTACATAATCTCTGCAAGGTTATCTGGTCTTTGTCCATCAAGAATTGTATAATCATCAAAGAAGCTTGTAATATTTTCAATCCAATCTTGAATCTTAACTTTACGGAAAAGATTTTTTACTGCTATGTATTCTCTTGAGGATGTTTTTCCTAAAAGATTAGATTGGTAAAGTACGTCTGGTAGTTCTCTGAAATAACTCATTAGTATCCTACTCCTCCTATTCCGTATTGTTTAAACGCAACTTCTGGATTTACGTCTGGTCCAGTATGATAATCATCATAATCCTCAGCGTAAATTGGATTAATTTCTTTGAATGTTAATTGCATTCTAATATGAACTGGTGTTCCATCAGCATATGTTGCATAAGTACCAGATGCAGTATAATTTACTGAAATATCTTCACAAACACATATCTTAAAAGAATTTAAGAAAGGATGCTCTTTAGCACCAGTAAGATATTGTAACTGGAAGAGTTTTGGTGATTTCACAAACAAAGCATTCGCACCTTGTCTTGATGGAGAAGCAGAACGTTTGATCACTCTAATAATATCCTGAACAACAGCACCTTCTATACTATTTCTTGGTGCAAAGTCAAATATGAATGGGAACGTTCTTAACTTAACACCACTAAACAGAAGTTCAAGATTTTGTTGAAAGATTTGACCACTTGCTCTAGAGATTAGACCTTGTACGTTTACATTAGCACCTAAGGCGTTGACTGCTTGTCCACTAACAATACTATTGATTGCATTTTTTGTTGTTGGATCTATTCCTGCAATATCACCCCCTAGTAGTGCTTGTGCTACTTGTTGCCTATCAACAGCAGCTTTTTCTCCTCCATTCGCCTGAGATAGTATTCCACTAGCTAAATTTAATCCACCAACTTGCAATGGATTAAGTTCACTCTGACTATATGAAGCACCAATATTATCAGATACTTGCTGAGGAATTGGTAGGAAAATATCAGCTTCTCTAACTTTTTTTTCTGCTTCTAGTCCACCAGCACCAAAGTTTGGTGATCCATCTGAGTTTAAATTATTCCAAATATCATTTAAATTTGGAACTTTAGCGAATTTTGTTATATCAATCTTTGGATTTTCTTTATCTGTTGCGTCTATTATATTAGGAAGTCCAAATAAATCACCACCTCTTATATTATCAAATATCTGAATTCTTAAACAGTCAGTAGAATTATCAATTCTTTTCAGAGGATAACGAAATATTGTTTTGTCCAGACCAGTATTTTGAGGTCTCATTGGATTAACTGGATCCCCACCCGCACTTTCTAGCGAGTTAGCAATCTTCCTAGCTCTCTCAGCAGCTTTCGGAGGTTTATTAAATCTAGTAATTCTACTAATTCTAGTTTCTGCCATTTATATGGTTTTTACTTATTTAGCCCCCAACTTTAAAATCTCTGATAGGCAGCATCATAACGTCTCTCAACTCTGATGGATAAATTTCATAAATGCCATCCGATATAACTTCACTTGCAAGATAATTTCTTATTGACTGACCTCTTCCCAACCAATGAAAGTTTTGTGCTATCCACCCATTGTCTGATAGACTACGCATTTGAATAACGGGATTTCTATCGTATCTTAAACCAGGAGTGATTGCAACATACTTATAGACGTATAGTTTTCCTGGTATTGGAGCTTCTGATTTTTGAAGTACAGATAGCAACTGATCCATTACAATATCTGGATCTCTAACACCAGTTACCTTATTTGTAATTCCACGAATTCTATTGCGATTTTCATCAGTATCTGTAGGTCTTTGAGATGCTTCTGCTGCCGCTTTTGCTGCTCTCTGTTCAGCAAGTTTTCTTCTCTGAGATTGAAGTAAAGTTTCTCTTTTTACCATTAGTTGATACCGAGTTCTTTCTCTGTCATTACTTTAAACTCCCACATCCGATCAGCACAAAACTCCTGTGCTGCTTTCCACTTTGCCTGATTTTTGGCATATTCATATGCCTCATTTAGGTATTTTTTTGTCTGCCTTTTTGGTTTGGGTGGAGGAGAACATTGTCTCAAAGGTTTTACTTCAATCAAAGATGATCTGATCTTACCACTTATATCTTTATACTTAATGAAAAAGTCTGGAAAGTATCTATGAACATTATTATCAATGGGTGAACGGTAAGGAATACAAAACTCTTCAGATTGCCATTCTATAACACTTGGATTATTGTCACAGTAAACCATAAACTTACGTTCCCAGAGAGAACGATACACGATATTGGTTACATCACCCTTATATTTTTGAGGATAGGAAGGTTTGTATTTTCCCTTATATGACATCTAAATAATTAAACAATCACCTAAGAGTATTTAGAGTGCCAAGACCAATTCCCAAAAAGATATCTCAGATAAAACCAACTTTAACTAATGTTGCTTTAACCAATCATTATGCCGTAGAATTTGGAATACATCAATATGAGTTGAGATCATACCTAAAGGATAGAGGTCTCGACTCTAGATATATTACCGAATCTATTGGTCTTCTCTGTAGTAGAGCACAACTTCCTGGTAGTGGTTTAGCAACCGCAGATATTGTGGGAAACTATCAGGGTGTGTCAGAAAAGATGGCACATAGTAGATTGTTCACCAGAATGTCAATGGAGTTCTATGTGGACACTGGATATAGAAGTCTGAAGTTCTTAGAACACTGGATGGAATTTATTGCTAGTGGTTCAACGACTGGTAGAGATCAAGTTTCTCAAACTAGTGAAAACTATTACTTTAGGATGAGATATCCTGAAGAATATAAATCCGATGAAACTAGAATTATAAAATTTGAAAGAGATTATAAGAGATATATTGAATATCGATTTTGGGGATTATTTCCAATATCGTTAGATTCTACTACGATATCATATGAAGGTACAAATTTATTGAAAGCAACAGCAACATTCCATTTTGATAGATATATTTCTGGTCTGTCACGTTCTCTAAATGTTAGTCAAGGAGATGATGGTAATAAAAATCAACCACCAATAGGAACTGGACTAGGATCTAACAATTCAATCAACGCTCAACAACAAGCATCTGTATATGGAAATGGTAATTCTTTCCTTTCAAATGTAGGAAGTTTTTTAAATAATGATCTTGGATTTAAGATGCCTGGATTAGTATCAAATTCTAATTGGACAACTGGTGGTTCAATTCTTTCTGATTCACAGGTCGCTGGCGGATTGTTGGGTGAAAGAAATATCATATAACCTCTCTAAATAATTTTACTGACGTGCATGAATTGTAATGCCTTTACCCAAAATTTCTACTCCAACTTATGAGTTGGTAATTCCTTCAACAAATAAAAAAATTAAGTACAGACCATTTTTAGTTAAAGAAGAAAAAGTTTTAATTATTGCGATGGAAAGTGAAGATCCATCACAAATTGCTGCAGCAGTTAAAGATGTCATCAAATCTTGTATTATTTCAAGAGGTGTAAAAGTAGAAGAACTTTCTACATTTGATATTGAATATTTGTTTCTCAACATTCGTGGCAAGTCTGTTGGTGAAGAAGTTGAAGTCCTTGTAACTTGTCCTGATGATGGGAAAACTAAAGTTCCTGTTGTGATTGGACTTGATGAAATTCAGGTTCAGTTTGATAAGAATCATTCTAAAGACATCAAACTTGACGATACTCTTACAATGCGTATGAAGTATCCATCTATGGAAGAATTTGTCAAGAATAACTTTAGTGTAACGGATGTTAATCTTGACGAAACCTTTAATGTCATTATGTCATCTATTGAGCAGATTTATAATGAAGAAGAATCTTGGACTACAAAGGACTGTACAAAGAAAGAACTTCTTGATTTTGTTGAAGGTTTAAGTTCGAAGCAATTCAAGGATGTTGAAAACTTTTTTGCAACAATGCCCAAATTATCACACACTATCACAATTACTAATCCCAACACTAAGGTGGATAGTGAAGTTGTTCTTGAGGGATTAGCAAGTTTTTTCGGGTGAGTATGGCTCATACAGATCTTGAGTCATACTTCAGAATTAATTTTGCCTTGATGCAGCATCATAAATATAGTTTAACAGAGTTAGAAAATATGATACCTTGGGAAAAAGAAATTTACCTTTCATTTCTCAAGCAATATATTGAAGAAGAAAATCTAAAGGCACAACAGAATGGCTGAAGAAAGGTCACAAGTAACAACAGCATCTCCTGTAACAGGAGGACAGACCACTGCAGCTCCAGATGAAGTAACTACTTCTCTATTAAATAGAAATTCTCTCCAACTAATAAACCTTTCTAGATCAGTTACAGTCTTGAGTAATCAAATGACTGCACTATCTGGATCTCTTCAATCTGTTGGTAGAGGTTTAGCAACAACCCAATCTTTAGAAAGGCAAAAAGAAGCACAAGAACAGGCATTAGAAAATAAATTATCACAGCAACAACTTAGAGAAGGAAAAGAATCTTTAATTGAGAAAAAGATTGAAGCGTCTGCTATTGCTCCCGCACAGAAATTAGCAGGACAAGCACAATTCACCTTAGGAAGATTGCAGAACTTCTTCCTTACATTGATTGGTGGGTGGTTGGTTAATAAAGGGATTGATACAATCAATGCTTTATCAACTGGTAATACAAAAGAGTTAGAAAATATCAAAAATAAAACCTTACTAGGTCTTGCTACTATTACTGGAATTTTTGTAGCATCAAACCTTGCTATCGCCAAGTTAGTTAGTGCATTTGGATTGGTTGGTATTGGTCTTACTGGATTAGCTATTGCGGGTCTTTTTACAACGCCAGGACAAGAGTTATTAAACTTTTTAATTGGTGCAGGTGCAAATGCATTCAAAGGTATTAAAGATTGGTGGGATAATGCATTTGGTGGAGGAAATAATAATAATAATTCAAATTCAACAACTCCACCTCCACCACCTCCACCAGGTGCAACGCCACCTCCAGAACCACAAGTTGGGGCAGGAAGCACTGAATCTCCACAGCCACAAGAAGATCCAATAACACCTCCAACGCCACAACAAGATTCAATAACACCTCCACCAGCACCAATTCCAGGAACAGAATCTCAAGAACAAGAATTAAACAAAGGTGGTGAAGTAGAAGGTCCTCCAGGAATTGATAAAGTACCTGCAAAATTAACTGCTGGCGAGTTTGTAATGCCAGTTGATGCAGTTGAAACTTATGGATTAGATTTTATGAAAGCAATTCAAACTATGAGTTTGGATAGCAGGAATAAAGTAGGTGAAGATGCCGTTCAAGCAATGAATACTGGTGCAGATGCAATGATGGGTAAAACATCAGATCCAGATTATGTAAATGATAGAAAAAATACTGACGTTGATCGCTCTTTAGATGCAACTCTCGCAAGAGAGGATATGTTGCTAGATATAGCATTAGATAAAGAAGCACAAAAAGCACCCGAAGTTAGTCCTGCAGCAACAATTCAGTCAACACAAGCATCTTCACCACAACAAATTAAAATATCTCCAATTTCTAAAGACAATACAGTTTCTGATATAATATCACAATCTACTGAGCAACCAGCATCAGTAATTGTCATGCCGTCTTCTAATCAATCATCTGCTGCTCCTGCACCTCAACAAGTTCCTGCCGCATCAGGTAGTGTTGGTGGGGTACCTTCATTTCCTAGCAAAAATTCTAGTGATATGTATATTTTGACAACTCTTTCACTTCTTAATGTGGTCACTAACTGATGGCATTACAAAATACATTACTTCAAAATAGCATAAGTTTAGGAAAAATAACAAAGTCCTTTGAATCTTTCGGGAAAGGACTAACTAATGCATCAAAAACGTCTAGTAATATTTCATTATCATTAAATATTGGCAATAGAAAAAAAGAACAGGCAATATTAAAGAAAAGAGAATTATTTGATACTAGAAGATCGGCAGTAGAAAGGAAAGAAAGAGAATCTGTCATCGAAGCAGGTAAACTTGGAAGTATTGTTTCATCAGCATCAAGAACCATTTCTGCAAGTACAAAAGGTTTTCTTGGTAGAGTAATGGATTTTGTGGGAACAATTGTTCTCGGTTGGCTCCTTGTAAATTTACCAGTTATTATCGAATCTGTAGGAAAACTAATTAATAGAATTCAAAGAGTATATGGACTTCTTACAGGATGGTATAATCAAACAACAGAATTCTTTAGTACATTTACTGAAGAATTGAGTTCAATAGGAAAGTCTATAACCGGTGCATCTTTGTTTGACGCTTCTCCCGAACAAAAACAGATGGATGAAGCAGCTGAAAAAGTTGAGAAGGGAACTAATGAATTGACTAACGATTATAATCGTATGGTAGAACAATTTAAAAATTTTGACATTGTAAAAGAAATTAAGAAATTTTTGGGTTTTGAAACTGAAGAAGATAAATTATCTACAAATTCTGGTAATACTGTAAATCAATCATCATCACCACAAACAACATATCCAAATTCACAATCATACGACGCAGAAAAATTAACTAACTTAGTAAGAAGTGTTGGAATACCTGAAGATAAGGTTTCAACTATGGTTGCTGTAGCATTAGCAGAATCTGGTGGAAATCCTACAACTGACACTGTAAAATCTGGATTGGATCCCGAAAAGAAAAATGAATTTTCACTAGGACTATGGCAAATCAATATGATAGGTCGTATAGGTGAAGATAGAAGAAAACAATTTGGTATTTCTTCAGATGAGGAACTTTATGATCCTGTTGTAAATGCTAAAGCAGCACTTGCAATTTTAAATTCTCAAGGTCTCAATGCTTGGGGTGCATATACCAACAATTCGTATAAGAAGTATCTGCCTGCAGCACAAGCATCATTTGAAAAGGTAAAGAGTACACCACCAATTACTATTCAATATAAACCAAAAACATCTTCTTCAGTAAAGACAGAACCACCAGCACAAATCAATTCTTCTAAAAGATATAGTAAAGGTGATGATGTTTCATTCATTGGTGCTCCAGCAACAATCACTGATGTTCCTGGTTCAGCAAGACCACATGGTAGTCATGGTGGTATTGATATTGGAGTTGATCCAAACTTATTCATTGCATTGACAGTTGATGCTGAAGTTATTGGTGTTGCTTCTGGTGGCAATTATGGTAAAGTCATTGATATTTGGGTTCCATCTATGGGAATTCAATTAAGATTTGCACATTGCAATAGTTTTGTTCATGCCACTGCAGGTAAAAAACTACCTGCAGGAACTTCTTTTGCTACGACCGGCAATACTGGTAGAAGTACTGGACCACATATACACTTTGAAGCCGATACAGTTAGAGGTCAGATGAGATATGGTGGCAATACAAATCCTGCACCATATATTTCTTTAATCAAACTTACAACTGCAAAAGTTGAAGGTCAAAAAACAGCAGCAAATTTCACACCTCAAAAACAATCTAATCCAAATTCATTTACTCCACCAGCAAGAAACGTTGCACAAAACTTCAATAAACCTAAGAAAAAACCAACTATTATACAGCAAGCAGATACTGGCGGGGGATCCCCACCACCTGCACCAGTTCAAGTTGCTTCTGCATCTAATGCACCTATAAGCATCCCCACCTCTGGTAGTGGGTTAAATATATCAGATATCTTTCTTCACGAACTAGCACAAGTATAAATGTCAGTCCCAACAGCGTCAGATAGATCAGTTTATGAAGAGATACTTATAGAATCTACAGTTAATGATAGTACTGTAGATTTGAGAATAGGTGTGCAATCATTTGATTATTATGAAAACGTATTTTCTCCATCTATTACTGCAAAAATTTTAGTAACAAATACTGGTAATAGTGTTAATGGTACGACAGTCAATCAAGGATTGCCATTAAGAGGTGGTGAGAGAGTATCAATTAGGATTGCACCAAACTATAAGGAAAATATTCCTCTAGATTTTTCTAAAGAAGGTGATCAATTATACGTCTCAAGTATTACAAACGTAATCACTACTGAAACTACTGAAACTTTTGTTCTCAATCTGTGTTCAAGAGAAGCAATAACTAACGAAACATCTAGGGTTCCTGTAAAGTTTCCAACATCATCACCAATTTCAGCATCTGTAGAAAAGATTGTTAAAGAATATTTGTCACATTCTAAACCAATTGATGTTGATAAAACCATGAACAAGTATGGTTTTATTGGTAATATGAGGAAACCTTTTACCATTTTAACGTGGTTGGCATCAAAAAGTGTACCAGAAATGGGAGGTGATGGTACTGCAGGATATTTTTTCTATCAAACTAAAGAAGGATATCATTTCAAATCTGTTGATAAGTTAATTGCCCAAAGTCCAGTAGAAACATACTTCACCACTGGTGTTGTTAGCAAGTTAAATGATGAAAACAAGAAAATTATAACTTACACAACATCACAGAATAACAATCTTCTGAATAAACTTAGATTGGGAACTTTTGCATCTCAACGTGCATATTTCAATCCACTTGATTTTACTTTTACAGATCCTAAAAAAGGTGCGTTTGGACTAAAAGATTATGTCAGTAACTCTAACAATCTTGGACAAAAACTTAGTCTCCCTGCAGTAGCAAATAGTAATAAAACTCTTGGTGATCTTCCATCAAGAATGATGACTGGTATTGTTGATCTCGGAACTTTAGAAGAAGGTGTTTCTACTGAAGAAAATGCAAATCCTCTATTATATCAATCACAGTCATTGATGAGATATAATCTTTTGTTTATGCAATCTGTCTCTGCAACATTGCCACTTAATGCGCGATTGAAAGCAGGCGATGTTATTGAATGTAACTTTCCATCAACCACAACAAGTAGCAAAAAACAATATGACGACGTTCAACAAAGTGGTCTATATATGATAGCGGAACTTTGTCATCACTACGACAAAGAAGGATCTTATACTTCTGTGAAATTGGTCAGGGACACTTTCGGAAAATATGGAGTAAACAATAAAAAATAATGTTAGAAGAATCTCTATTTAAAACTAATTACCTAGGAAGAGACGGATTTAGATGGTGGGTCGGTCAGGTATCTCCTAATGGAGAATATACGGAAGAACAGTCTAACGGTGGTGGATGGGGCAATCGTGTAAAAGTTCGTATTCTTGGATATCATCCATATAGTCAATTAGAATTACCAAATAAAGACTTACCATGGGCTCAATGTTTATTGAGTACAACAGCTGGATCTGGTGCAGCAAATAAAGCAACATCTGTAAAAGTAGCACCTGGAGATACTGTATTTGGATTTTTCCTTGATGGTGATAATGCACAAGTACCTGTTATTGTAGGTGTTTTTGGTAGAACGACACAAGTTCCATCTTTGGACTTTGAAAACCCATTCACACCATTTACTGGGAAGACTTCTAGAATTACAAATGATGGATCAAAAGTTGCTGCAAGTGAATCAAATGAACAGAATGCGACTAGTCAACCATCACCAGTTGCTGTAGATAAAAAGACTGCAGATAAAATTAATAAAGAAATTAATCCAGATAATGATCCTAGACTTAAAGTTAATCCATCTTCCAATGTTATTGGTCAAAAAGTTACAGTAGCATCAACTGATAAGGATAGTGCTGTTCAGAAAATTAAGAATGAAACAGAAAACTTTGTTAGTAGGATTACAAACATCACTGATGGTGTTCAAGGTGCTATCAGTGGCGTAAATGATGCTGTAGATAGTGTAAATGATGCTGTAGATGGTGTAAAACAGAATATATTTGAAGAAATTGATGGGATAACAGCATCAATACAAGGTAGTGCGACAAGAATGGTGCAAGATATGACCACAAACTTGTCAAATGCAATGATACCTGTAATGAATGGAGGATTGCAGAAAGTATATGACATAACTTATGCTACAATACTTGCAGCAACAGGTAGTACAATAGCTGCAGATAAGGCTGGAACTATCGCTCAAGCATTGTTTATTGGACCAGTTAAAAAGATATCAGATGCTATACCATGTATAACAAATCAAGTTATTAACGGAATAGGAGATACAATCAAATCTGTATTTCAAAGTGTTGCAGATAATGTTACCAACTTTGTTTCATGTATCGGTGATCAGGTAGTTGGTGCGTTAATGAATCATATTATTGGTGGTGTAGTTGGTTTTATTGAACCACTTTTGGGTGGCGTTGATAAAATTCTAAATGGTTTTACTCCACTTAATTTTCTCAGAAGTTCTGCTGATGCAATTTTAGGTTTAGCAGATAAACTTGGTTGTGAGGAAATTGCACCAGAATTTGATCTTGCATCTAATGAGTGGGTAATTGGTAAAGGAAGTAGTGATAAAGTTGGTGTACCAGTAAATGAAATTTTAGAAACTGCAAATGCAGCACAAGTCATTGCAGAAAATGCTTTGACAGATATAGTTGGAGCAGTTCAAGATGTTGCTGGAGCAGCAAATTCTCTTGGTGTATTTGATTTTGCAAATCCAAGTGTATCTACTCCTGGATTTGGGAGTGCCCTTGGAAAATGTTATGCAGGACCACCAGAACTTGGTGGATGTGGTGGAACTAAAATTAAAATATTTGGTGGAGGAGTTAAAGGTGTTGGTGGAGTTGCTAATGCAATTCTTCAAATCGCTGAAGGTGGTCGAGGTGTAACTGGTAGTGTTATTGGCGTTGATCTTGTAAATGGTGGCGGTGGATATACATTCCCACCATTTGTTGAAATTGTTGATGAATGTAATAAAGGATATGGTGCTTCTGCGAGAGCAATTATTGATTATGATCCAGATTCTGATAACTATCAAAAAATTACTGACATTTACGTAGTATCTGAAGGTGTGAACTATACACCCAACATAGATACATCCGAAAAAGATTATATTAATAATATTGATGATGGTGCAATAATTGTTGATCCTGGTATTGGATATAATCCAATAGATGATAGAGTGACCGATACAAATAAAAATGTATATAAAATTAAGACTGATATTAATGGAAGAATTATTAAGTTAATTAAGGTGGGATCAATCGATAATTCTGGTATTGATGTAGGAAAAGGAATTATTATCCCATCAGTTACAGATAGTGTTGAATACGCAATTGCGTCTAATACTGGTTCTGGTGCAATATTACGTCCTAAACTTGTTGAGAGACCAGATAATCCACAAGGTGAAGTTAAACAAGTTATTGATTGTATTTCTAATGATGATAATCTTGTTGGATATGTAAATGGAGAACCATATTATGGTCCATTCCATGTACATCCATCAAATGGTAGAAAAATGGTTGGTTCTAAACATGTATCGATTGCTCACCAATACATCTATAATACTAAAGCAGAAAGTCTTATTGTATCTGCCCCTGTAAGTACAACAACTCAAGTAACTCAAGTAATTCAATCATCAACTACAACTGAGACTGCTGCCCAAACCACCACTACTACAACCACAACACCTACTACAACCACTACATCTAGTGGTGGGAGTGTTTCTACACCGACACCGACACCCACTCCTTCACCTACACCTACACCTACACCATCTCCCCCACCAAGTTCGGGTGGTGGATATGGTGGCGGATACTAAATATTATGAAGGAGAATTTATAAATGCCAGTTCCAAATTTCGAAAGAAGACAATATCTATCATTAGGTCCTAATTTTAGAATTGATAGTTGTAATCCCAATATGGGATTCAATGGATCTAGTGTCTATGATTTATATGGAAACACTGATTCTGGTGATGTTTCCTTAATGGGAATGTGTCAGGGTGGCATTTATCACTTTTATAATGATAGAACCATCGAAATTGTTGCTGGTCAAAATAATGATAAAGGAAGTGTAGATGTTTGTATAACTGGAATGAAAGGTAGCGTTGTTATCAGCGCAATGGAAAATGGAGATGTAAGAATTTCTGGAAAAAATATTATATTTGATGCAAAGAATAATATTAGATTTAAATGTGGTGAAAACTTCTTAGTAGATGCCGGTAGTAAAGTTGATATCAAAGCAAAAGAAGCATATTGTGTGGCACCACATTCATATGGACCAGATTGTATTGCAACTGAAGATAATGCAAAAACTTTCTTAAATCAGGTATTTAAAGGATTAAACGCAGAGGGAATTGCAAGAGCAGCATCAATGGCAGCAGGTGGACCTGGTGCAGCAGCAGCAGTTAGTGTCGCTAGTAAAGCAATTAGTGCATTATCATGACAAATTTATACAATTTTAATTCAAAATTTCTTGCTAAGGCAGAATTTCTTTCATCTACAACGTTTTCTGCACCTACAACGTTTCTTGATGCAATAGACTTAGAATCTGGTGCTCAAATAAGAGATATTTTTGAAAAAACTGTTGTAAGAGAAGATTATGAAAGTGGTTCAATAAACATTGATTTAAGTAAAGGATCTTTAGTTAATTTTACAGTAGATTGCTCAACTAATTTTACTATTAATCTTCGTGGATCTGCAAAGATTGGTGATACTCCAGCAGTTCCATTAAGAGATTATTTGCCAATTGGTAGAAGTATTGTTTTGACAATTTTGATACCTATGGGATCAAGTGCTTATGTAATGTCAAATCCAACAACAACTGGATTTAAGATTGATAATGTTGATACTACTATAAGGTGGATTAATTCTACTTCACCAACATCTGGATTTGTAAATGCAACAAATGTATATACATTTGCAATTATTAGAAATGCCGAAAAAGATTATACAGTATTAGGAACTCTGAGTAGTTTTGGATAATGCCAATATTTGGGTCTCAATCATCTATTAATGCCAGTGGATATGGTTTCCTTGGAGTAAAAGAAAAAACTATAGAATCTACTATTGCTCCTCAAAACTTATCTGAAGGAACACAAATTACAGTTTCTGTAACTACTGATGGTTATTCAGACGGTACAGTTCTTTACTATACTGTTAGAGGTACTCTTGGTACAATAACTGCATCAGATTTTACAGATAGCTCTCTGACTGGAACATTTACTATCAATAATAATAGTGGTTCTTTCACTAAAACAGTTGCTGTTGATGGTGTTATTGAGCAAGGAGAAGAATTTGTTATTGATATTAGGGCAATTTCACATAGTTCAGCAGTAATTGAAACAACACAATCAGTTTATATTCAAGCTTCGCAATCTACTTTTGAATATGAAGGATCCGGTACTAATGACACATATTCAGTAAATGTACCAACAGGTGCTACAACAATGACTGCAAAGGTCTGGGGTGCTGGTGGAGCAGGCATTGGAGAATGTCCTGCAAGTGGTGCTGGTCTTAATTCTGGAAACTTTAGTGGTGGTTCAGGTGGTCACGTTGAAGGAACAATATCTGTAACAGGTGGAAGTACATTAACTGTATATGTTGGTGGATCTGGCGCAGGATCTGGTCCTGATGGCATGGCAGGATCAGGTGCTGGTGATGGTGGAGGTCTCTCTGCGGTCAAATATGGATCTAATATATTAGTTGCTGGTGGCGGCGGTGGTGCTGGACAAGCAAGTAATGGTGGATATGGAGGAGGTAATGGATCTGGAAATTCGGGATCAGGTGGAAATGGTGGAGGAAATAGTGGTGGAGGTGGTAGCCAAAGTGGCGGTGGTAGTGCTGGATCATATAGTGGAAACTCTACTAGTTCTGGTAGTTCTTGGAATAATGGATCTAATATTGTGAATGGAGGAGATTCTGGTGGTTCTGGAAATTTTCAAGGAATGCGTGGCGGTGGTGGCGGTTCTGGATACTTTGGCGGCGGTGGCGGCGGCGGTATTGATGGTTCTAATTGCAGCGGCGGAGGCGGCGGTGGTGGTTCGGGAATTATTAATGGTTCTTGGACTAATACAGGATCTGCAAATGGTAACAATGGATCAGGTGGTGGTGTAAGTGCTGTCGATACTGGTGATGGGAACTATATTTCTGGATATGGTGGCAGCAGTCAAAACGGATTGGTTGTTTTAATCTTTTCTTAAGTTGACACCCTAACAAAAATACCTTATAATATCAAGGTAATCAAAAAACCACTATGAACACTGAGGCATACGTTGAAGGTGTAGTGATAGATATTTGCTCTCGCTCTTTTCTTCTCATTAGTGATCTGGGAGAAGAACGTTTTATTAAATGTGATACTCCTGAAGAGTTTATGAATGTTATGGAAGTGTGTACTTCCCGTCTTAATGATGATCAAATTCAGTATGCAGATCTTTCAGTTAAAGGGAATAAAGTTTAATGGAAATTTTCACTCTAAAAGAATGGGAAGATAATTTTGATAAACTTATGGAAAGAGTCGAAAACGGTGAAACCATAGGTATCGTGAGAGAAGATGGTAAAGCAGCAGTAATGATGCCTGCTGATGATGAAATTTTACGAATACACACTGAGCAAAACAACGACGCTCAGTAGTTCATCATCCGCTCGTGAGACTTGGTAGTCAGAGAGGTTTTATAAACCTTTTCCTCCAGATTAGAGGCTTTGAGATGGTTCAAATCCATCCACGAGTATTCGCTTCCTTAGCAA